>BNJU01001317.1_pt1 | contig 88141 bp, 121 predicted proteins | sample 8539281 | NCBI WGS metagenome assembly BNJU01 (sample SAMD00202456, study PRJDB9452) | human saliva metagenome | isolation source: human saliva | place: Japan
TTTCGACGATGATATTGAAAAAAATCAGGGTTTTAGAAATTAAATAGCAAAAAAATAAAAAGGGAAATTACTTGAAGGTGGGATTGAATAAAAAAATAGATTAAAAGGGTCTGAATTGAAAGAAAATTGAAATAATAATTTGGATTTTTTTAAAGAAAGGAAATAAAATATGAACAATATGAATAATTTTTTTAAGTTCAGAACAATTTACGCTTCATAATATTTTTTTAGTGGAGGAAAATATTCTATTCCAGTATATCAAAGACCTTATAGTTGGACAAATGTAGAAATAAAAAAATTTATTAGAAGATATTTTTGAAATTTATAATAACGAATCATTAAAAAAATGAAGAAAAAAATTGTTGTTTACAGGTACAATGTTTATTAGAATAGGTGAAAATATACGAAATGAATATACAGAATATGAAGTAGTTGATGGTCAACAAAGAATAACAACATTTACTTTAATTTTAATGGTTTTGTTAAATTATTTTTTTATTGTAATGAATTAGAAGATAAAGCAATAAGAGAGATTGAAGGATATTTGTGGAAAGAAAAAGAAAGAAAAATAAATAAAGAATTAAGAGTATTAACATTGGGAAGCATAGATAAAAAAATAATGGAAGATATCTTTAATGAATTATTTTCTAAAAAAAATATCATAGAATTTGCTGATGAAAAAAATAAAAGAGGATATTGATAAGGTAACAAAAAAATCTTCTTAAGAATTTAATAGAAATTAATAAAATTTTTGAAAAGAACATCTAGTTGATGAAAATGAATATTATAATTTTTTTGATCATATAAAAAAATAATATTATTTTTTTATTGCTATTAAAGTAAATACAAATTTGATGAAATTATTTGGTATTTTTTTGAGTCTATTAATGCAAAAGGAAAGAAATTAGAAGAAATTGATTTGATAAAAAAATTATATTTTTCCAAAAATATTAATGAAGAAGATTATGAAGAATATTTACAGAAATGGGGAGAATTAATAAAGAAAAACAGATGATAATTTAATGGATTATACCTTGCTTTATATAAGAGCGAATAAAAAAAGTACTATAAAAAAATATAAATTTAGATAATTTTTAAAAAGACAGTTAAGGATCTAAAAAGTTATTATAGTGATGATAATATTAAAGAGTTAAGTGAAAGAGATGTTTTAATTAAATTTATAGATGATTTATTGGATAATGTAAAATATTATCAAATGCTAACAAATACGAATTATTTAGAGAAAAAAATTTTAATTCAAAAAAATTAAAAGCATATTTTTAAAATGAATGCAAACATGAAGTATATACATACAAAAAGCTCTTTATTTTTAAAAACATTGCTATTAATAAAGAATAATAACTTATTAATGACTACAGCTGAAAAATATTGTTGAACAAGCATTTAAATTTATTTTGACATATCAAAGTATAGGATCAGTAGACAGTAAAAAGAACAATTAGTATATTTGTTGATGTTCAAAATGAAATTTATAAATTAGTTTCTAATTATAAAAAAATAGTGATGATTTTTTTCGTCAGAAACTTTTGATAAAATTATTAATATTTTTTTAATAAAGAAATAAAAAAATATTAATATGGATAGTGAAAGTTTGAGAAAGAATATAAGAAATAATGTTACATATACAAAAAAATAAAGAATTGGCTAAAAATATTACTTGCTTATTTAGGAAGTGAAATTAATGAGAATGTAGATTATGATAAGTTATATCGTAAGTTAAGTGCAGGAAATACAATAGAAATAGATCATATTTTACCTCAAAAAAACCAAATAAAAAAATGATAAAAAAATTTTTTTCTTATTATATTGAGGGAGAGAAAGTTAAATTTAAAAAAATAATCAGGATTTTTGTTGAAGATGGAACTATTGAAATGTTGAAAGATGAATTTTATAATAGTTATTTAAACATTCTAGGAAATTTAAGATTATCTTGGAAAGAAGATAATAGAAGAAAAATCAAATAAATCTTTAGAAGATATAGAAATTTTTAAAAGTATTTGATGAAAATATTAATACGAATAAACAAATTAATATAAGAACAGCAAAAATAATAGAAAAAAAGTTTTAAAAGCAAATATTTTTTTAAATTCAAAAAAATATCAATGTAAAAGATGAAGAAAAAAATGAGTATTATAGAGGAATATGACACTACGATAAAATATGAGGAGTTTGAACCTGTATCTTTTGAAATATTAGAAGAAAAATATCAACTTGAAAGTTATAAATACACTTCTTTATTAAAAATTATTAGATGTGATTTATCAATTGGAAGATGAAAAAAATTGATGGATATAGCGAAAGAAAAAAATTTAGATTTAAAGGTGGAAGAAAAGTTTTTATTTCTACAATAAAAGAAGATATCCCACAATCAGAATCAGCTTATAGTTTGGAAGATAAAATATTTGTTGATACAAATTCCAATTCTAAAAGATAAAATAAGACTTATTTTTTTGAATTGATTAATAGAATTGGATTAAATCAAAAGTGATTTTAAAATTTTGATAAAAGAAAGATAGGAATAGAAATGGAAAAAAAGAGTAGGGTTTAGAAATTTTTGATATATATAGAAAATAATATATTTTTTTAAATTTAAAAATTAAAAAAATTTAAAAAAATTAAAAGAAGACAAAATATGAAAAGAATTTTTAAATCCAAAAAGTTCAAGAATTTAAAAAAAGAAATACAGGCAGTGTGAAAAAGCAAGGGCAGAGTGCATGGTTTTGTTGAAAAATGAGGCTCAAATATTATCGTTAAATTTTACTAAGAAAAATTGCGTTGTTTGGTAATGGAGCTCGTCATACTATTAAAGGTGAAACTGGGTCTGGAGATGTAAAAATGTTCAACATTTTGTTACTGTAGAAGAAGGACTTGAAAATACAAGGGTTGAGATTACTACGAAAAAGTGGCTAGAGCAATATAATACGCTTATTAGAAAAATAATTCAGTTTATTATCAATATTGTACAGCAATTACGATAGGTACGGTACTTGCACAATCTTGGAATGATAAACTTGTATCCGAAATTGGAGATATAGTTGGTTCTGAAATGGAAGTTTTTGGTGTTCAGTTATGGTTGGCTCCTACGATTAATATTCATCGTTCTCCACTTTGTGGGCGTAATTTTGAATATTATTCAGAAGACCCGTTTTTAAGTGGACATATTGGTTTGCAATTATAAAAGGAGTACAAAAACATTCTGGTTGCGGTACAACAATCAAGCAGTACGCCTGTAATAATCAAGAAACTAACCGTCATACTTCAAACAGTGTCGTTAGTCAAAGAGCTTTACGTGAAATTTACTTAAAACCTTTTGAAATTTGTGTAAAAGAAGCACAACCAAAAGCAATAATGAGTTCTTACAATCTTATCAACAAAAGAACATTCGTGTAACAGCAAAGATATTCAAACACATATTTTTACGAGATGAATGGGGATTTGAAGGATTTGTAATGACAGACTGGTTTGTGACAAGTGATATGATGTCTAATGAAAATTCAAAATATAAATGTGCTTCAGCAGCAGGAAATGTAAAGGCGGGAAATGATTTGACAATGCCAGGAAGTAAAGAAGATTTAGAAGATATTTTATCCGCTATTGATAATTTAGGACATAAATATCCTTTATCTCGTGCAGAGTTACAATTTGCAGCAAAAAAATGTATTGAAAAAAAGTTTTAGAATTAGGAAAGTTTTAAATATATCATTGAGTGATTTGATGGAAAAATAAAAAAATATATAAAAAGAAAGAGGTAATTTTATGAAAAAAGTATACTTCATAGGAGCAGGGCCTGGAGATCCTGAATTAATAACAGTAAAAGGACAAAGAATTGTAAAGGAAGCAGATGTCATAATTTATGCGGGTTCGCTTGTGCCAAGAGAAGTTATTGAATGTCATAAAGAAGGAGCGGAAGTTTATAATTCTGCTACAATGAACTTAGATGAAGTAATGGAAGTTACGATAAAAGCTCAGAAAAATGGAAAATTGGTTGCAAGAGTTCATACTGGGGATCCAAGTATTTTTGGAGCAATAAGGGAACAAATGGATATTTTGGATGAATATGGAATAGAGTATGAAGTCGTGCCAGGAGTGAGTTCATTTGTAGCTGCTGCTGCCGCAATAAAAAAAGAGTTCACATTGCCTGATGTGAGTCAAACAATAATTTGTACAAGATTGGAAGGAAGAACTCCAGTACCAGAAACAGAAAGTCTAGAAAGCCTAGCTTCACATAAATGCTCAATGGCAATATTCTTGTCTGTACAAATGATTGATGAAGTTGTAAAAAGACTATTAAAACATTACGAGAAAACAACTCCAATTGCAATTGTCCAAAGAGCCACTTGGGATGATCAAAAAATCATTATGGGAACATTGGAAAAACATTGCTCAAAAAAAGTGAAAGATGAAAAAAATTACGAAAAACTGCACAAATTTTTAGTTGGAAACTTTATGGGGACGAATATTCTAAATCTAAACTTTATGATAAGACATTTTTCGCATGAGTTTAGAAGAGGGATTAAAGAATAAAATTATAAAAATTTTAGAAAAAGAAGGAGAATTTTAAATGAAAAAAATATTAGTGATTATGTTATTTGCACTTTCGTTGCAAATTTTTTTGGACAAAGTTATCAAGTGACAAAAGGTAAAAAAATGTTACATTGTCTGCGGAACAGATTGAAGTGGAGAACAAGGAGATTGAAAGAACAGTAAATGAGTATGTAAAAAGATTTATAAAAGAAATCATGCCATCAATTGCTCAAAAATGAAATGAAGGAAATTAAAGATGAAGAGGAGAAAAAAAGCAGAGGAATCAATAATGAATGGATTTTTTTAGTTTTTTTCTGAATTGTATGATGGTTTAAAAATTTGATATAAAAAAATATAAAATATATATCGAATAAAAAGACTTTTGTTACTTATGAAGTAACTGCTCCAGATATGGATAAAATTTTTGAATAAAAAAAGAGATAGAAAATAAGTATTTAAAAAAATATGGAAAAAGAATTAAATGATAGTGAAGCTTTTAAAAGTTGTTATGGAAATATCGAAAGAAATGTTAAAAGAAGGAATGAAAAAAATCCTAAAAAAATTATACGACAGAAAAAAAGTAACCGTTCAATTAAATAAAGTTGGGAATGAATGGAAATTTAAGGATGAAGAAGAAGTGGAAAAAAATGTTGAATAAATTGAAATAATGAATAATAATTGAAAAAAACGAAAAAGTGTAGATTTAGAATATTCAAAAATGAAAAAAAGATTTGCACAGTATAATTAAAATCTATAAAAAAAGTTTACAGGTATTAGGAGTGATATTTATGTTTAAAAAAATTAGATAAAAATGGGTTCTATTATGGATTTCCAGTATTATTGATGACTACAGAAGATAAGGAAAGTGGTAAAAGTAATATAACACCGCTATCCTCTTCTTTTGTACTTGGAAAAACAATAGTCATAGGAATAGGATTGAGAAATAAAGGTTTTTAAAAAAATATTGAAATGGGCTCAGATGTAACTTTTTAATATTCCTGATGAAAAATTTATATGAAAATGTAAAAAAATCGAAAAAAATTTACAGGTGATATAGAAGTACCTGAAATCAAGCAGAAAATGGGATATGAATATTGTGAAGATAAATTTAAGATTGCTAAATTTACTGAATTAAGAGGAAAAAAACAGTGGATTCTGTGAGAATAAAAGAATGTCCGATTCATATAGAAACCAAAGTAGAAAATATAGTAAAAAAAGACTGGTTTGCTATTGTAACTTGTGAAATACAAGGAATTTTTCGTTGATGAGAAAATATTGAAGGATGACACACATATTGATACACAAAAATGGAAACCATTGATTTATAAATTTAGAGAATATACTTCAACAGGTGATAGATTAGGATTAAATTTCAACTTTCAGGAAATTTAACTTGTAAAAAATAACATAATTAGAAAACTAAATGAAAAGTTCAAAAAGTTTAATAATTATGTTTTTTTTATGCTCTATTATCAAAATATCTTTGCCACATTTGCAATTTCAATCGTGAAATCGGACCTACAAGCAATAATTGTAACAGCAAAGCAGCTATAAAGTTCATTCCCCAAGCTGTAAAATATGCACTTACAATATTTTCTGGCAATTCAGGACGCATTAACAGACCGAAAACTGACATAAAAGTCACCATTCCAGTAACCAGTGAACTACTCCCGCTTTTAGAAGCGGGAGCTTCTTGGGAAGTACCTGCTTTTGCTAGCCAAATATATTTACCAAGCTCTTCGGACAGTCCCTGCCCTGTTTTTTTTATTTTTCTAATATTCCATTATTTCTTTTCCAACATTTCTTATATTCAATGCCGCATTGTAATCTCTATCAATTTCAATCCCACAGCACTCACATTTATAACTTCTTTCTGATAATTCCAGTTTCTCTTTAACATTTCCACATTTACTACAAGTTTTCGACGATGGAAACCACTTATCTATCTTCAAAAATTGCTTTCCTAAAAACATCAACTTGTACTCAAGCATTCTCAAAAACATTCCCCACCCATTATCTCCTACACTTTTACCAAAATTTAATGCCTGGCTCATCCCTTTCATATTCAAATCCTCAACAACTACTGCATTATATGTTTCAGACAATTTTTTCGATAATTTATGTAAAAAATCTCTTCGACAATTTTTAATATATTCATGCAATTTTGATATTTTTTTGCTTTTTTTGATTATACCAATTTTTAGAAAACTTTACTTTTTCTCGATAATGATTTCTGTAATTTCTTCAATTTTTTTCCTCCAACATCCTAAAATATCTTGGATAATCAGCCCTTTGGTTTTCAGAACTGACAAATAATTCAGACATTGAAAAAAATCAAGTCCAATTACTTTATCATTACTAGCTACTTTTTTTGAATTTCTTTTTTTCAAGTTCTGTCAAAATAGAAACATAGTAATTTCCATTACTGTTTGTCAATGTTACTGACTTTATCTTGTAATCCTTCGGTATTTCTCTATGATATTTTAATTTAACTTTTTTTCAATTTTGGCAAAAATCAAATATTTATTTTTCCTCAATTCGTATTGAATTATTCACACAATTTGTCGTGTAACTTTTTAACACTATTCTTTTTAGATTTAAACCTCGAAATTTCGCTCTCTTCTGAAAAAAAATTCGTAAACGATCGTTTTTACATTCAATTGAGCATTTGAAAAGTGCTAGACTGTCTACTTCTTTTTAGAAATTGATTTTCACTCTTCAAACTGGCAGGTGTAATTATTTTTATTTTTTTCCAGTTTCTTCATAAAATTTATTCGCAGTATACAAAAATCGTATTGTAAACAAAACGAACACATCCAAAAGTCTTATTTATCAATAATTCCTGCTCCTTATTTGGATAAATTCTGTATTTGAATGCAAAATTATATTTCATAAAATTACACCTCCTTTTGATTTTTGAATATTATTTTTTTAATTATTTCTTTAGAGATTTTATCGTTAATGATTTCTCTTCGATATTTTTATACAAAAAAATTGTATCATAAGAGTATCCTTTTTTTCAATTTTTTTACAAAAAAAGCAATTCATCTCCCACTTATAGAAGTCGGATACTTCTTGCTATCTTTTTGTTAAAATTTTTCTAACACTATTCTAAATCAACATAACTATATGGTATAATGATTTTATAAATAAAATAAAAAAAGGAGATAAAAGTGATTACAACATTATGTTATTTAGAAAAAGATGAAAAATATCTAATGCTACATAGAACTAAAAAGAAAAATGATATAAATAAAGGAAAATGGCTAGGAATTGGCGGAAAATTGGAAGCTGGGGAAACACCTGAAGAGTGCTTGAAGAGAGAAGTTCAAGAGGAAACAGGCTACAAATTGAATAGTTATAAATTTCGTGGACTTGTGATTTTTAATTACAACGATGATGAGCCGCTATTTATGTATCTTTACACAAGTTCGGATTTTTCAGGAAATCAGCATGAATGTGATGAAGGCAACTTAAAATGGATTCCCAAAAAAGAAATTTTTGATTTAAAATTGTGGGAAGGCGACAAAATATTTTTTTAGAATTATTGTTTAAAAAAATACGCCATTTTTTTATTTGACTTTAAATTACGAAAATGACGATTTATTGAGTTCAAAATTAGAATTTAAAGAAAAATATAGCTGTTTTGAAGTTTTTGTTCCAGAAAATTATGTGGAAAAAAATTGTGGAAAAACTTACAAAAATACAACCTTTTGACAGAAGGCTTTTTATGCAGATGTTTATTCTACAATTGATGGAATCGGACATTGGAAAAACTTTGGAAGGCGGAAATCCTTTTGACGGAGAAATTGGAAAAATCCAGTGTTGCCAATGAAAAAAATTATGAAATTTAGAGTGAAAAAGATTTTTCAAGAGTTAGCGTATTATTTGATTAAGGAGGTTCATCCTTATGAAACGCCTGTGATTAATGTGTTTGAGATGGAAGTGTAGAAAAATTTTTAGGAAGGGTTGAAAAAAATATGAGAAAAAAATTTTTATTAAAATATTTGTTTTGATATTTTTTTAATTAGTAATTTGATTTTTTTCAGAAAATAAAAAAATTAAATGAAAATTATGGAATAGAAGATGGAGAAGTTTATTACATAAATAGAAAAAAATTGAGGGAGCTGATGCAAAGACTTTTTGAAGTTTTTTTGAAGATAGTGAGTATGCAAAAGATAAGAATAATGTTTATTATGAAGAAAAATGTTCTTAATGAAGCAGATCCTAAAAAGTTTTAAATTATTGACAAAAAAATTAGTTACGGATTAAGTAAAGATAAAAAAATAATCTTTATTTTTTGGGGGAATAAGGTAGATAATATAGATGTAAAAACTCTTGAAATAATGACAGATGAATTTTTCAATTTATTTAAAAAGATAAAAACGGAGTGTATATTTTTATTTTTCATATAATGGAGGACTTCCTGTCGATTTAGATAATGTGATAATGTCTCCAAAAAAATTTTTAAAAAAATGTTGACAAACAAACTTTTTCAGCTAATTGGTGGAGGGTATTCAAAAGATAAAAAAATAGTGTTTATTATATTGGTAAAAAAATAGATGGAGTAGTTCCCCAAAAACGTTAAAGTTTTTAAAAAGATTATATTTTTTTACAGATGGAAAAAAATGTGTATCTTTATGGAGAAAAAGAGGATATAGATTTACAAACATTAAAAATTTTTTTGATGATGATTCCAGTTATTTTTTTGACAAAAAAATAATATTTATTTTCAAGGAGATAAACTGGAAAATGCTGATTTTAAAAAGTTTTAAAATAATGGAATCAAATTTTTTTCAAAAGATAAAAAAATAATGTTTATGCAGGAAATGAAAAAAATAGATGGAGCAGACGCAAAAAAACTTTTTGAAGTAATTGATGCTTATGCAGGATTTGCGAGAGACAAAAAAATTATTTGTATCATTCAAATGAAAGAATAAAAAAATTCCGATCCGTATACTTTTGAAAGAGTAAATGAACATTTAGTAAGAGATAAAAAAATCAATTTTATTCTAATGACGGAACAGTTTTAAATGTGGATGGAAAAAGTTTTTCAAATAGTAAAAGATTATGAAAAAAAGATTATTTTATGTATGCAAAAGATAAAAAAATAAAGCATATTACATAAATTTTATGGATGGAAAAAGATGAAATGGTAAAAGAGTTAAAAGGATTAAATCCTAAAAAAATTTTTAAAGTGCTAAATCGTTATTATACAAAAAGACGATAAAAAAAGTTTATTTTTAGTAAAGAATATGCGGATATACAAGAACTTCAAAAATGTAGATGTGAAATCATTTGAAGCGTTGCATTTTGAAAAATATAGAGAATAAAGATGATTTTGGAAAAGATAAGAATAAAGTTTATTTGTTTGGTCTTGAATTAAAAGATATAAAACCTGAAAAAAATTTCAAGTTATGAAAGAGCCAATAACAGAAAAAAATTATACATGTTCGAGATGAAAATAATTTGTTCGTAATTTTTTTATGATTATTTTTTTCAGGATTTAATTTTTGTAGAGCCTAAAAAAATTGAAAATGTAGATTTTTAAAAACACTCAAATGGAAATCAGCAAGAGAACTGGAAGATAAAAATGGAAAATATATTGTGAATGGCAGTGTAATTGATGAAGATAAAATAGAAATTAAATTTATAAAGAAATAGGAGAAAAAAATGAAAAGAATACTTTTTATTACTAACATTATTATGTATTATAAATTTGGATTTAAGTGCTTTAACAATGAAAGAGAAAAATTCAGCAGGATTTATCAAAAGTTGGAGTGAAACAGGAAATTATTGATGAAACTATTACCTTTGATAGACTTTATGCAATGGATGATTCTGATTTACCACTTGATATAGGAGAAATAATAGGTATTTTTTTGAAAGAATTCATGAAAAAGATGAAAGAAATTATGTGGCTGCTAAAAAGGTTTTTACAATTTTATGGGAGAGGTATCAGTTATCGTATAAGAGAAGATTATGATGAAAAAAATAAAAAAATTCCGAAAATGAAGAAGAAAAAAAAGCTGTATGAAGAAGAAGGGAAACATTGAAAAAAAGATCTTACTGTCTACAAAAAAATATTATGATGCATTTATGAAATATAATCCATATGAATACGAAAAATTATTGATTTCATACGAATATTACACAATTATAAATAATGAGAAAAAAAACTGAAGAAATCAAGAAAAATTGTAAAAGAAAAAAATATAAAAAAACACGATAATTGATAAAATGCTTCCTAATGATGAATTGAGAGATGGAATAACGAAATACTATAATTTAGGTAGATTGGTTGAAAAAAAGGTAAATGAGGAATTAAAATTTATCGAAAACGACACAACAAAAGAAAAAAATATCGAATATCAGATGAAGAAATTTATAACTTGAAGTTACAGTATTATATGGCAAAAATCTGGACTTATTTATATTCTGTCGATAGGGAAAAAGGGATTGAAATTGCGATTAATGAACTCGACGGAATAAAGGCAGATGAAAAATGCTAAAGAGTATAATTTTAGGCTTGAAAATGGAATAATGCACTGGCTTTTGATGATAGGAAGCGGAGATAAGACTTATGGAAAAAAACTTTTTAATATGAAAATGGAAAAAAGATCAACTAAAATGTACAAATGGGCTAATAATGAAGAAGATAGACTAAGAGAAAAAAATATCCTGAATTATTTAAAAACAGAAAAAGGAGGATGGAGACAATGCCGAATGGGAGGATGAAATTGAAAAATTAAAAAAATTTTTTTGTTAAATATTGCAACGGTATTATTTCTTTTAATAAGTTTTTAGTGTAAATGCCTTGACTATGAGGGAAAAAATTCAGCAGGATTTATCAAAAAAATAGGACTAAATAACAAAATTATTTTTAGAAACCGAGGATTTATATATTGAATATTTTTGAATCAGATTTTTAGGATTTTAGATGAAGAAGTAAAAAGATAAAATAGAAAAAAATTGCTGAAAAGAGATGAGAGAAATTTTTTATTTATCAGAAATTTTTACTTAACCATTATTCAATGTCAAAAGAACTTTCAGAAGATAAAAAAATAGTAAAAGAAATATTCAAAAATATTTTTGACTTATATAAAAAAATATAGCTTCTATGATTATCTAAAATATTATTATGAAAATCTTTCTCCAAGTTATAATAAAAAGTATTTATCAAAAAAATGAAGCAAGAATATTCAGGAACAATTTTTGAAAAAAATTGCTAGAATTTGGGGAAAAAAATCAGTTGAAAAAGAAATTGAAAAGACTGGACTAACAGAAGAAGAAAGTAGATTAATTGAAGAAATTTTTATTGAAATTGATAAAAAGGAAATTCAGGAGCAATTTAGGCTAACAGAAGAAGAAGTTTTTCAATTTAAAAACTAGAAATACAGCTGGTAAAAATTGAAAATTATTTTTTTACAAAAAGAATATGAAAAAAAGGAATTGACTACTATTTGAGCATAGCAAATGTGGAAAAGGAAAATTTAAAAAGTATGCTTTTGCTTAACCAGGAAGTGATGTGGTTAGTTGTGGCTTTCAAATGTTGGAAATCTGGAAACATTTGAAAAGGCAAAAGAAAAAAATAAATAAACTTGAAGCATTGGAAATATAGAAAAAAATTAAATATTAACAGATAACATGGTAATATAAAGTAGTAATTTCAATTATTAAAATAAAACGGAAGTGTGAAATGGCAACATATAATTTATTATTTAAAAAAATTTGGAAGAATTAAAAAAATAAAAAGGTGTCGGAAAAAAACAAAAATTTTTATGGCTGGAAAAGATGAAATAGTAAAAAGAGTTAAAAAGGATTAAATCCTAAAAAAATTTTAAAAGTGCTAAATCGTTATTATACAAAAAGACGATAAAAAAAGTTTATTTTAGTAAAGAATATGCGGATATACAAGAACTTCAAAAATGTAGATGTGAAATCATTTGAAGCATTGCATTTTTGAAAAATATAGAGAATAAAGATGATTTTTGGAAAAGATAAAAAAATAAAGTTTATTTGTTTGGTCTTGAATTAAAAAGGTATAAAACCTGAAAAAAATTTCAAGTTATGAAAGAGTCAATAACGGAAAAAAATTATATATGTTCGAGATGAAAATAATTTGTTTGTAATTTTTTTATGATTATTTTTCAGGATTTAATTTTTGTAGAGCCTAAAAAAATTGAAAATGTAGATTTTTAAAACACTCAAGTGGAAATCAGCAAGAGAACTGGAAGATAAAAATGGAAAATATATTGTGAACGGCAGCGTAATTGATGAAGATAAAATAGAAATTAAATTTATAAAAAAATAGAAAAAAAGGAGAAAATTTTATGAAAAAAATTAATTTGTGCAATTACAATTTTTTTAGCAACAAGTTTAGGAGCAAATGCATACACGCTTAGGGAATATGTTCAGGAAACGCTTTTCAAAAAGGGGAGTAAAACAAAGTATAATTGATGAAACATCAGACTTTCTATTAGATTCAAGAGGTGAATTATCAATTATTCCACAGAAAGATGAAATTGATGAATTGATTAACAAGGCAGAAGTATTGCTGAAAAAAAGATAAAAAAATAATGTTTTAGTTAGACAATACTTAATAACATTGTATTTAAAAAAAAGGTGGGGATAAAAAAATATTTTTAAAAAGCGCAAAAAAATAGGTGAAGAAAATTTACAAGATAAGGAAATTACTGACTTTGAGAAATGGAGTCTAGTAGGTCTCTATTATTATCAAATTGGTCAAAAGGAAAAAAAGCTCAAGTATATTTTAATAAAATTAAAGAAAAAAATATAAAGATAAACCAGCTGTTTATGATCTAATTGAAATTACGACTATGGAAATTGATATTCATGGTAAGAGCAAGAATTTTTCAGGAATTACTTAATCAATCATTGGAAAATGAGAAAAAAATGAAGGAAATAAAGGAAATTACCGATAAGCAAATGAAAAAAATAGTAGTCGTTAAAGATTTTTTTCAGTCAGAAGAAAAATAAAAGAGAATTTAAAATCGTAGACGAGTTAGTTTATGGATTTGATTTAACGTTAAATTTTTTTCAAAAAAATTAATGAAATATTAGAGAATTATTCGGAAGATTCAAGTGAAGAAAAAAACAGAAGTTATAAAAAAAGCGATTGATTATTATTTGAGAAATATTGCAAACAATGAGAAAATGACAGAAGATTCAATAAAGTATAATATTATTCTAGAAAATATGTACTTGAAAATAATGAGGATGGTGGCATCGTTTGATGAAAAAGAAAGCGAAGAGTTTTTTAAATAAATTAGAAAAAAAGTAAAGCTTTTATGAAGTTATGAGAAAATTAGAAGAATAAGTTCAAATAAAAAAAGTTAAAAAAATTTAGTGATTAGGAGAGATAAAAATGAGAACAGCAGTATATTGCGTAAGCAAAAACGGATACGAAAACATGTTTAAAAAAATAAGAAACAATGTTTATAAAAATTTGCATATTTATGTGTCACAAAGAGTGGCAAATATGCTTAATCTTGAAAAGTGAAAATATGGAAAATTTGTTTGTGATAAATGAGCGAGTGCCAATTTTATTAGAAAAAACATTTGATAAATATGATTTACATATTTTCGTTGCAGCAACTGGAGCAGTTGTGAGAATTATTGAAGGGAAATTTAAAAGCAAGGACACAGACCCAGCTGTTATTACAGTTGATGACCATGCTAATTTTGTGATTTCATTGCTTTCAGGACATCTTGGCGGTGCAAATGAAGAATGTAAAAAAATTGCAAATGGGAATCGGAGCAATCCCAGTAATAACAACAGCTTCTGACGTTGGTGGAAAAAAATTGCAGTTGACACATTGTCACAAAAAATTAAAGCAAAATTGGAAAGTTTGGACGATGCCAAAAGAGTGACTTCGCTTATCGTAAATGGAGAAAATGTGAGCATTCATTTGCCAAAAAATATCGTAGAAAACGACAAAAATTGTGCTGGAGCAATAATTGTTTCAAACAGAAAAAATATCGAAATTTCTAAAATTATTCCCAAAAATATCATTCTTGGGAATCGGCTGTAAAAAGAAATACACCAAAAGAAAAAAAATCATCGAAAAAAAATAAATTATGTAATGGAAACTCAAAATTTAGAAATGGATTCGATAAAAAGCCGCATCCGCTTGGGTAAAATCTGATGAAATTGGACTTTTTAGAAGCAATGACCGAATTAAATATTCCAATAGAATTTTTTTGAAAAAGAAAAAAAATTTTTGGAAGTAGAAGATTTAGTCGAAGAGCGTTCAGAATTTGTAAAAAAATCAAATCGAGGTGTACGGCGTTTCCGAACCTTGTGCGTACTTAGCTTCGAGCAGAAAAGGAAATTTTTGGTAAAAAAGTTAAGATGGAAGGGATTACAATTTCAATTTTTGAAGAGGAAATGTAGGATCAAAGAATCGAGATTGATTTTGAGAAAAAAATAAATTTCATAAGACTAAAAAGATTTGAATTTAATATATTTTTTTGTTGTACTTTATTATACAATACACCCTGATATTAAAATATTGAAAAATTATAAAAAAAGTGTTGACAAAATCAATTTTTTTGTATAATAATTAATGTCCGTAAAGGATAAAAAAATGTGAAGATGTTGTTGGGCTGTCGCCAAGCGGTAAGGCACTGGACTTTGACTCCAGCATGCAATGGTTCGAATCCATTCAGCCCAGCCATTTTTAAAAAAATTAAATTATGATATTATATATACTACTAGGATTTAGTAGTTTTTTGCTTAAAAATCATAATTTAATATTTATTTTTTTGATTTTCTTGAATATAAGTATTTTTAAACAAAACTATAAAATTTATTAATTTTTGCCGTTGAAAATTCAAAAAAATGTGGTATACTCAAAATGTAAGAAATAATATATAATTAATATATATTAAAAATTTTTTTAGGAGGTATTATTAAAAATGGCAGTTAAAGTAGCAATTAATGGATTTGGAAGAATCGGAAGATTAGCATTAAGATTAATGTCAGAACAAACAGACAAATTTGAAGTAGTGGCAATTAATGATTTAACAGATGCTAAAATGTTAGCTCACTTATTCAAATACGATTCATCTCAAGGAAGATTCAATGGAACTATTGAAGTTAAAGAAGGAGCTTTCGTAGTAAATGGAAACGAAATTAAAGTTTTTCGCAGAAGCTGATCCTGAAAAAAATTACCTTGGGGAGATTTAGGAGTAGACGTAGTATTAGAAGCAACAGGTTTTTTTGCAACTAAAGAAAAAAAGCTGAAAAAAACACGTAAAAGCAGGAGCTAAAAAAAGTAGTTATTACTGCACCTGGTGGAAATGACGTTAAAACAGTAGTTTACAACGTAAACCACGAAATCTTAGATGGTTCAGAAACAGTTATTTCAGGAGCTCTTGTACAACTAACTGTTTAGCACCAATGGCTAAAGCATTAAATGACAAATTTGGAATCGTAACTGGAACAATGACAACTATCCACGCTTACACAGGAGACCAAAATACATTAGATGCACCACATAGAAAAGGTGACTTAAGAAGAGCGAGAGCTGCTGCAGTAAATATCGTACCTAACTCAACAGGAGCTGCAAAAGCAATTGGATTAGTAGTACCTGAATTAAACGGAAAATTAGATGGAGCTGCTCAAAGAGTACCTGTTCCAACTGGTTCATTAACTGAATTAGTATCTATCTTAAACAAAAAAGTAACTGTTGACGAAGTAAATGCAGCTATGAAAGAAGCAGCTACTGAATCATTCGGATACACTGAAGAACCATTAGTTTCTTCTGACATCGTTGGAATTCACTTTGGATCATTATTTGATGCAACTCAAACTAAAATTGTTCAAAACGGAGATGTTCAATTAGTTAAAACAGTATCTTGGTATGACAATGAAATGTCTTATACTTCTCAATTAATCAGAACTTTAGGATACTTCGCAAGCAAAATTGCTAAATAATTGATTTAATTAAATTCTAAAAAAAGATCAACTTTAGGAAATCGGCTAGAAATAGTCGGTTTTTCTTTTTTTATTATTTTAAATTTTCTTTTTAAAAAAATCAATTTATATTTTTGTAAAATATGTGTTATACTATAGTGAAATTATTTAAAGTAAAAAAAGTTTTTTTAAATCTGGAGAAAAGATGAAAAAAATATAGAAAATATGAAAAAAATTTTTACGATACAATTTCAGAAAAAGTATGATTTTATTTTTCTCGCTTTCAGATGTTCAAAAAAATTTTTTAAAAATATGTCAGTGGAAAAAAAGTTCTTGATGTTGGAGCGGCAACAGGAAATTTGTCAAAAATTTTTTTAAAGAATGAAAAAAATTTGAAGTAACTTCGATTGATATAAATGAAAAAAACTTATTGAGCAGGCTGGAAAAAAAGGGAATAGATGTAAAAAAATCTGGATATGCTGAAAAATTGATGAATTGGGAAAATTTGATACAATAATAAATGTTGGGAATACGTTGCCACATTTAAATAATAAGGATGAGATTTTTTTGTTTTTTTGAAAAAGGCTTATTTGCAGTTGGAAAATGGTGGGAAACTAATTATTCAGCTGATAAATTTTTTTATAAATTTTTTTGAAAATCAAGAATTTGAATCTAATTTTTTTAGGAAGTTTACCATTAATTCAGAATGAAAATGTTAAATTTGAACGTTTTTTTACTATAAAAAAATTCAAATAATAATGTGATTTTTTTAAAACTATTTTTGGATGAAAAAAATTTGAAAATGAAGAAATTTTAGTTAATGTTAATTATTTTTGATTTTATGGACTTTTTTTAAGAAATTAAATATAGATGATGTGAAGGTGTTTGGCGGTTTTTAATGAAACAGAATTTATTTTTGGAAAAAAATCACAGCCATTGATATTTGTAATTACAAAAAAAGTCTAATATTATTTTTTTAAAATGAAGTTTAGTATAAAAAAATAATGTAAATAAATTTAGGAAATTGTAAAAATAAAGATTGATTAACATCAGTATTTATAGCCATAAAGGGCAAAAGAAGTTTTATCAGGAGTGGAAAAAAAGCAAGAAAATTAGGTATAAAAAAATGCTGTGTTTATTGTAATTTTTAGAATTTTTACAAATGACTAAAAGAAATATAAAGAAAAGGAGTGTATGGTATTTTATATAATTATTTATATATTTATCATACAAAAAAATGATGAAATCTTTTATAAGTTTTATAAAAAGTTGCTTTAATTGGAGCGCCACTTTTTAAATAAAATGATAGGAATATTTCTTATTTCAATGTTTCCTGTAATTGAATTGCGTGGGGCGATACCAGTTGGGGCGGCTATTGGGTTGCCTTGGTATTTGAATATGATTGTTTCTATTGTGGGGAATATGCTTCCTGTACCATTTATTCTTTTGTTTTTCGGTAAAAATTTTTTTGAATTTATGAAAAAGCGGAATATTTTGGTAAAATTTATTGAAAAAATAGAAAATCGGGCTAAAAAACGTAGTGAAGGGCTTGCAACAGGGGAGTTTATTGGACTTATGCTGTTTGTGGCAGTTCCATTTCCTGGGACAGGTGCTTGGACAGGTGCATTGATTGCGGCTTTGCTTCAATTTGAGAGAAAAAAATCGTTTTTTTATATTGGATTGGGAGTAATAATAGCTGCTGCAGTAATGACTATGGCATCTTATGGAGTAATAAGTATTTTTTTGCGCCAAAACATTAAAAAAATTTTAAATAGGCTGTTGAAAAATAAATATTTTTGTGGTAAAATGACTTAAAGTTAAATATTATTAAGGGAATGTTTTGGTTTCGACAGGATAAAAAGATTATTATCGGCAAGTAAGCGGGAGCTTTAAAATCCATTTTAAAATAATCGGAAACGATAATTACGCATTAGCTGCCCTAAGATAGCGGCTCATCTCTTTTGGAAACGCCATTTTTTTCCATTAGATGATGTCATTTTTTTAATGGCTTACCTAAATGTATGATTATGTCATTTAGGGAAATTCTATAATCTCGCCTTTTAGACTTTTTGTCTGTTTAATATCTAACGGTTAAAGCGTTAAATAGACTAAACTTGTAGAAGATAGTAAGGACTTTCTATTTTTGGACACGGGTTCGATTCCCGTCATTTCCACCAAAACAGAAAAATAAAAAAAGTAAAATTTTAGATAGATTAAAAAGAAGCGGGTCATTAGGGCTCGTTTTTTTCTTTAATTAGAAATAGGAGATTTTAGTAAAAAAATGAAAAGAGGTATTGGAAAAATCACATAGTAAAATCATATTAATTGGGGAACATTCTGTCGTTTATGGCTATCCTGCCATTGCTATTCCATTAAAAAAATTGAGATTGAATGTGCAATAGAAGAGGCAAAAAGCAATTTTTTTTATGATGAAACAGATACACTTTCAGTCGCAATTTTTACTGCATTAAAATATTTAAAAAAAGAAAATGTAAAAAAATAAAATACAAAAATAACTTCTCAAATTCCTCAAAAAAACGTGGAATGGGCTCTTCAGCAGCAGTCAGCATTGCGGCAATTCGTGCAATATTTAACTATTTTTAGAGAAAAATTTAGAAGATGAATTATTGGAAAAAAATTAGTGAATACGGCAGAAATTGTGGCTCATAAGACTCCAAGCGGGCTGGATGCAAAAACTTGCCTTAGCGATAAGGCTATAAGATTTGTAAAAAACAAGGGATTTTCATACATTGACTTAAATCTTGATGCGTATCTTGTGATTGCAGATACAGGCATTTATGGAAATACTGGTGAGCGATTCAAAAATGTGAAAAAAATTTAGGAAGTAAAGCTGAACTTTCCTTGAAAAAAATTAGGCAGATTGACAGATGAAATGACTAGAATTTTTAACTGGAAATATTGAAAAATAAAAAAAGAAAAAAATAAAAAAATTAGTAAAATTGGGGAAATTATGACAGCAGCAAATACAGAACTTGGAAAAATTGAATATAACTATTGAAAAAGACAGAGTTATTTGTAAAAACGGCGATTGAAAATGGAGCGGCTGGAGCAAAAAAATTTCTGGTGGCGGTTTGGGAGGCTGTGTAATTGCACTTGCCGAAAATTTGGAAATTATGGAAAAAGTAAAAGATGGATTTACAAAATGTGGGGCAGAAAAATATTTGGGTGGAAAAAAATTTAATATTTAAAAAAATTTAACGAAAAAAATAAAGGAGAAAAAAATGGTAAAAGTCAAATCTTATGCTAATATCGCAATTGTAAAATACTGGGGAAAAAAAGATGCAGAAAAAAATGATACCTGCACAAGCAGCATTTCTCTTACTCTTAATGATATGTTCACAGAAACAGAAATGGAATTTATAAAGGATGAGGATACTAAAATTGCTGTTGAAAAGGAAATGAAAAATGGAAATTGTAAAGATAAGTTTTTCAAATATGACGGATTTATTTTTATTTAAACGGAGAATTACAGGACAAGATGCATACGGAAAAGATTAGCAAGGTCGTGGATTTGTTTAGGGAAAAATAGAAGTCAGAAGGTAAAAATTTCTACAACAAATAATATGCCGACAGCTGCGGGACTTTCTTCCAGTTCGAGTGGACTATCAGCTGTAATAAAAGGCTTGTAATGAACTTTTTGGAAAAAAATTATGCACAATCTGAACTTGCACAAATTTCAAAAATTTGGTTCTGGCTCTTCTTCGAGAAGTTTTTTGAACCAATTGCGGCTTGGGACAAAGATACTGGAGAGATTTGTGAAGTTAAGACAGATTTGAAACTAGCGATGATTGTGCTTGTGCTGAATGAAAATAAAAAGAAAATTTCAAGTCGAAATGGAATGGAACTTTGTGCCAAAAACTTCGACGTATTTTTGATGAATGGGTAAAAGCAGTCTGAAATTGATTTTATAAATATGAAAAAAATATCTTGCTGAAAATGATTTTTGAAAAAAAGTGGGAACTTTAACAGAAGAAAATGCCCTTAGAATGCACAAGACAACTGAAACTGCAAATCCGCCGTTTTTCATATTTTTAATGAAAAAAACTTACGAAGCAATGGATTTTGTAAAAAAATTTGAGAAATAATGGGGAGAAATGCTATTTTTACGATGGATGCTGAATCTAATGTGAAGGTGCTTTGTCTAGAAGAGGATTTGGAAAAAAATTGGCAGAAATTTTTTTGGGCAGAAATATAAGATTATTGTAAGTAAAACTGTTAAATTATGATTTTTGGAAAGGTTTTTTTGAATAATGAGGGTAAATTAAGAAAATTTGACATAGTTGCAGGTATATTATTTGAAATTGCGACAATAATTTTTAACAAAAAGATAGCAAGAAGTCGTAGGCTTTTCTATAAGTGGGAGATGAATTGCTTTTTTTGTAAAAATTGAAAAAAAAGGATATGCCTATGATACAATTTTTTGTATAAAATATCGAAGAGAAATAATTAAAAATAATATTCAAAAATCAAAAAGGAGGTGTAATTTATGAAATATAATTTAGCATTCAAATACAGAATTTATCCAAATAAAGAGCAGGAATTATTGATAAATAAGACTTTTTGGATGTGTTCGTTTTGTTTACAATACGATTTTATATATCGCTAATAAAATTTATGAAGAAACTGGAAAAAAAATAAAAATAGTTACACCTGCCAGTTTGAAAAGTGAAAATCAATTTTTTTAAAAAGAAGTAGGTAGTCTGGCACTTTCAAATGCTCAATTGAATGTAAAACGATAGTTTATGAATTTCTTTCAAAAGAGAGCGAAGTTTCCAAGGTTCAAATCTAAAAAAAGAATAATGTTAAAAAGTTATACGACAAATTGTGTGAATAATTCAATACGAATTGAGGAAACAAAAATATTTGGTTTTGCCAAAATTGAAAAAAAGTTAAATTAAAAATATCATAGAGAAATACCGAAGGATTACAAGATAAAGTCAGTAACATTGACAAACAGTAATGGAAATTACTATGTTTCCATCTTGACAGAATTTGAAAAAGAAATTCAAAAAAATCCAAGTAATGATAAAGTGATTGGACTTGATTTTTCAATATCTGAATTATTTGTCAGTTCTGAAAACCAAAGGGCTGATTATCCAAGATATTTTTAGGATGTTGGAGAAAAAAATTTAAAAAAATTACAAAAATCATTATCGAGAAAAGTAAAATTTTCTAAAAATTGGTATAAGCAAAAAAAGCGAAAATATCAAAGTTACATGAGTATATTAAAAATTGTCGAAAAGATTTTCTGCATAAATTATCAAAAAAATTGTCTGAAGCGTATAATGCTGTAGTTGTTGAGGATTTGAATATGAAAGGGATGAGTCAGTCATTAAATTTTGGTAAAAGTGTAGGAGATAATGGATGGGGAATGTTTTTGAAAATGCTTGAGTACAAGTTGATGTTTTTAGGGAAACAATTTTTGAAGATAGATAAGTGGTTTCCATCATCGAAAACTTGCAGTAAATGTGGAAATATTAAAGAGGAACTGAAATTATCAGAAAGAAGTTATAAATGTGAGTGCTGTGGGATTGAAATTGGTAGAGATTACAATGCGGCATTGAATATAAAAAACATTGGAAAAGCAATGTTGAAATATTAAGAAAATAAAAGAATACAGGGTAGGAACTACCCGAAGAGCTTGGTAAATATATTTGGCTAGCAAAAGCAGATACTTCCCAAGAAGCTCCCGCTTCTAAAAGCGGGAGTAGTTCACCTGGCAAGAGTGTATTTTCAATGTTGACGCTTGCGGTTACTGGATTAATTGTTTGTGTGACAGCTATATTTTGCTTAAAAAAGAAAAACTGATAGAAAAGGAGGATAGATTGTGGGATATATAAAAATATTAGATGAAAAAGTGTCAAATATTATTGCTGCTGGGGAAGTTGTGGAAAAATCCAGCTTCGATGATTAAGGAGATGATTGAAAATTCACTGGATGCGAAGGCTACAATGATAAAAAAATTGAAGTTTTTCAAATCTGGAACTGATGTTAAAGTAAGTGATAACGGAATTGGGATGGATAAGGATGATACGCTTTTGTCAGTTGAGCGGCATGCCACTTCTAAGATTAAGGAAAAGGAGGATGTCTTTAATTTAAGCACTTATGGCTTTCGTGGAGAAGCTCTGTCATCTATTGCAGCGGTGTCTAAGCTTACGATTACTACACGTTCTGAAAACAGTCCTGCGGGGTATAGAATTGGCTGTTATGGTGGGGTTGTGAGAAAGTTTGAGGAAGTTTCAAGAAATGTTGGGACAGAAATGGAAGTCAGGGATTTATTTTTACAATACGCCTGCTAGAAGAAAAATTTTTTTGAGAAAGATGTCAACAGAGTATGGAAAAATTAGGGATATTGTGCTAAAGGAGGCGCTTTCCAATAGTAATGTGGCATTTTCGCTTGAATTAGACGGGAAAAGTACGATAAAGACAAGTGGGAAAGGGATTGAGAATACAATTCTTGAATTGTTTGGAAAATCAGTTTTAAAAAAATTTGAAAAAAATTTGAATATGGATATTTGGGAAATGTGGAAATTTTTACGAAGTTCAAAGGATTTTATGTTTACTTTTGTAAATAATCGGTATGTGAAGTCAGCAACTATTGAGAGAGCTGTTATAGATGGCTATTACACTAAGTTAATGAAGGGAAATATCCTTTTGCTATTATTTTTTTACAATGCTGATCCAAAGGAAATAGATGTGAATGTTCATCCATCTAAAAAAATAGTAAAATTTTTCAAATGATAAAATTGTTTATAATGAGATAAAATCAGCAATTGACGACTTTTTTTATTATAATGACAGGGAAAAACTGGCAGCCTAATATTGATTTAATAAAGAAAAAAATATTAATATTAATGAAAATATCGCTGTGGAAAAGGATGATTTATTTTCTGATGACATTTTAAAGGGGAAAAAAATCAGAAAATTTTTAAGTTTGGAAACTTTTGACGGGAAAGAAAATAGTGAGAAATTGGAAGGAGAAAATGGGTTTACAGGAGGTAATCTTGAGAAAAAAATGATAAAAATAGAGAATCTGCTGGTATTTCTGAAAGTCTAAGCAGTGGTAATTTTTTTAATGATGAAAAAGAGAATAGTAATAAAAAGAATGATCTCGAGTCTTGATGAAATTTGGAAAAAAATGAATGGGAATTTAAATGAAATTGTGGAAAACAATGTGGAAAAACTTGCAAAATGTTGAAAATTCTAATTTGGTAAAAGAGCGATAAAGATAAGAAAAAAATTGGGATGAAAAAGAGTAATTTTTAGAAATTATGAAAAAAATTTAGTGGAGAAAAAAATTCTAATGGTATAAATGAAAATACTGAAAATGAATATTATAAAGTTGGGACATTTGAAAAGCACATTGGGAAGCAGGTTCATTATGATATTTTTGGGACAAATTTTTGATACGTATATTTTAGTGCGGAAGGATGAGGAACTGGAAATCTATGATCAGCACATTATTCATGAGAGAATTTTTGTATGAAGAGCTGAAGGAAAAGTTTTATAATAAAAAAATTGAGTCACAGCATTTGCTGTTACCGCTGAAAATGGAAGTTACGGTAATTGAAAAAAATATTATTTTTTTGAAAATATTGATGTTTTTTTCAAAATTTCGGATTTGATATTGATGAATTTTTCAGAAAACGAGATTGTAATTCGTGCTGTACCCTGCCTTTTGATTTTCGGGATAGTATTGAAAATGTGTTTTTACAGCTTTTTGCTGGATTTAAAAAAATGAAGTGGAAATAAAAAGATTTAAGGGAAAAATATCATTATTTCAATGTCGTGTAAAAGGAGCGATAAAGGCTGGGCAGAAGCTGGATATATCTGAAATGCAGAATATGAGTGAGAAGGATTCATGAAGTTGGGAAATATACGTGTCCCCACGGCAGACCAATTATTGTAAAATTGTCTAAAAAAATGATTTGGATAAAATGTTTGGAAGAAAAAAATAATAGTAAAATTGGTAAAAAAATGAAAAAAACTTTTGACAATAAGGGAAAAAAATATGATAAGAATTAATGTAGTGTGTATTGGAAAAAAATAAAGGAAAAGTATATAAAAGAGGAATAGCTGAATTTTTCAAAAAGGTTATCAAAAATATACAAAACTTGAAATTATTGAACTGGCTGAAGAGGATGATAACAAAGGGATTGAAAATGCAATAAATTCTGAAACTGAAAGAATAATAAATGTTATTTCAAAAAAATTATTCATATAATATTTTGCTTGATTTAAAGGGAAAAAAATGCTGACTTCAGAAGAAATGGCGGATAAAATTGAAAAAAATTTCAATAACAAACAGTGAAATTAATTTTATAATCGGCGGTTCAAATGGAGTTAATGATAATTTGCGGGAAATTGCAGATTTTTAGATTGTGTTTTTTTCAAAAATGACATTTCCACATCAGCTTATGCGGTTAATTTTGTCAGAGCAAATATATAGATGGATTTCAATTAATAATAATATAAAATATCATAAATAATGGAGGGAAGTTATGTATTCTGCTGGGGAAGAATTTGAAAAAACTAATAGCGAAGGGGATGTTGAAGAATATACGTGTCTTTCAAATATTACGATAGGAGATAAGGAATATTTAGTTTGTGATAGTGAAACTGGGGAAAAGAAGGTTTTTTACTATGACAGTATTGAAGAGGAACTGTATGATTTAGATGAAGATGAGGAAGATCAGGTTCTGGAAATATGGAACGATGAATATTACGGTTCTGACAAGGATTATATGTACTGGAACGAAGATTTTGGCGAGTATGATAAAAATGAGAATGTAGATGGAGAATTTGATGAAAGCAATTTTGATCCATTAAATGATGATGAAAATGAATTTTTTGAGAATGAAGAAGAAGCTGATGATGAAGATTTATTAGAATTTTTAGATGATTTTTTAGATGATGAAAATGAATAGGTTTATTTTATAATTTTCAATTCTCTAAAATAATAAAAAAAATAAAAAAATAAGGAATAAAATGAAAATAAAAAAATAAAAAAAGTCTAGATAATTTTAATCAGAATTATGAAAAAAATTATTTGAGCTGAAAAAAAGTATTGGAACAGGAAGAAAAAAAAGAATATCATTATAGTGATGAGTATGGAAACTGTAAAATCATTGATAAAGGCAATTCAGTTGAGATTTACCGATATGGTGAAATCAATTCTAGACAAATTTTTTTCAAAGTGATAAAAAAATACGCCATTTATTTATATTACAAAAACAATTTCGAGGGAAATACAAAAATTTTTTACAAAAAAATTCAAAAAGAAAATGGAAAAAAATGATGCTGGAATATGATATAATACATAATAACGAAGTAATAAACAGTATAAATTTAGAATTTCAATTTATAGATGTTCCAAATAAATAAATATCTATATTTATAAAAAAAGCAGAAAGGAAAAAAAGTGAATGAGTAATCAAAACCAGAATGATAATGGTATTATAAAAGAAAAAAATTAAAAAAAGTAGCAGAACTAAAGGAAATTGGAATAGAACCTTACGGAAGAAAAATATGAAAAAGTGAATGATATTGCTGAAATAAATCAATATGACGAAACTTGCGAAAAAAAGTATTCAAAAACAGCAGGAAGAATCATCGCTTTCAGAAGAATGGGTAAAAATGGATTTGGTAAGATTCAAGATCCAACTGGTCAAATTCAATATTATGTGAAAAAAAGAAGAAGTTGGAGAAGATCAATATGAAATTTATAAAAAAATGGGACTTGGAGATTTTTATTGGGCTTGAAGGACATTTATTTAGAACTAAGACTGGGGAATTAACTTTGAGAGTAGATTCTTTTGAAGTATTATCTAAAAATGTTCGTCCACTTCCAGAAAAAAATTCCATGGATTAACAAATATTGAAACTAGATATAGACAAAGATACGTTGACTTGGTAATGAATAGAGAAGTTATGGAAACTATGAAAAAAAGATTCCCAAGTTATTAGATTTTTTTAGAAGCTATTTAGAAAAAAGGATTTACGGAAGTTGAAACTCCAATGATGCACCCAATCGCAGGTGGAGCAACTGCAAGACCATTTGTTACGCACCACAATGCATTAGATATGGAATTATTCTTAAGAATCGCACCTGAATTATACTTAAAAAGATTATTAGTTGGTGGATTTGAAAAAGTATTTGAAATTAATAGAAGTTTTTAGAAATGAAGGAATTTCTGTAAAACATAATCCTGAATTTACAATGATGGAATTGTACCAAGCGTACGCTGATTTTTAATGATATGATGGACTTGACAGAAGACTTAATTTCTAGCTTGACTTTCGAGTTACATGGAAAATATGAAATTGAATATGAAGATAAAACTATTAATTTAGCTAAACCTTGGAGAAGAGTAACAATGAAAGAAGCTGTAAAAAGAAGCAACTGGATTTGATTTTGATTCAATTTCAAGCGATGAAGAAGCTATTGAAAAAGCGAAAGAATTTGGAATTCCTTTAGAAAAAGATAAAACGTATACAAAATTTGGAATTTTAAATTTATTCTTTGAAGAAAAAGTGGAAGAAACATTAATTAATCCAACATTCATAACAGAATATCCAAAAGAAATTTCTCCACTTTCAAAAAAAATCAAAAAGGCGAAACTGAATGGGTTGACAGATTTGAATTATTCATTTCAGGAAGAGAATTTGCAAACGCATATTCAGAATTAAACGATCCAAGAGATCAAAAAAAGAAAGATTCGAAGAACAAGTTAAATTGAAAGAAGCAGGAGACGATGAAGCACAAGGAATGGATTTAGATTACATCAGAGCCTTAGAATACGGAATGCCACCTGCAGGAGGATTAGGAATTGGAATTGATAGATTAGTTATGTTACAAACTAATTCAGCATCAATCAGAGACGTAATCTTGTTCCCAACATTAAGAAAAAGAAGACATCGAATTATAATTTTTTTAAATTAATTTATTAATCAAAAAAATAAAAAGATAATCATGAAATTAGTCGTGAAAACCCTAGAAAAAAATAGGCAATCTCAGAATTAGAGAGTGTCTATTTTTTTATTTAAAAAAATGAGAAAAAAATTAAAAGTTCTCATTTTTTTCTTTAATCTTTATGTGATACTATTATAATGTAACAAAGGAACAGCAATTACAAATACAAAAATGCAAAGGAGGATTATGAAAAAAATAAATTCTTAAAAAGTAGCATTGTTAGGTTGTTTGGTATTAGGTTCTTTGAGTTTTGCTGGAAGTAAAGATTATAAAAAAATCAAATTTCAACCATAAAAAAAGTTCTTATAAAAGATCAAAAAAATAACCCTCAGCAAGAGCTAAACAAATAGCATTAGCAAAAAGTTCCAGGTGCAACATTGAGAAATATTAAGGATTTTGATTTTGATGAAGATTCTATGAAGGAGAAATTCATTACAGAGGTTACACTTATGAATTTGAAATCGATGCGTATACTGGAAGAATCACAGATTGGGACGTAGATAGAGATTAGGAAATAAAGAGTTTTATGAAGAAAAGGTCAAAGGTAAAAAAAGGAGTAAAGGTTACACAGGAATTTGTATACAAAAATGAAGTAACAAAAAGTAAAAAGGATAGGATTTTTGGTCGAATCCGAACTATGAAGAAAAAAAGTTTTTTTAAGTTAAGTCGATATCGATAAAAAAAGGAGTTTAGAAGGCATTATTGCCCTAAAAAGAAAAAGTTGTTTATTAGATAGATTAGGTAAAAAAAGGATAAAGTCTAAAGAAAATTAGATGTGTTTTTGAAGAAAAAAAGGTCGTTATGTATAGAAAAAAAGTTGGGAAGTTAAAGTACAGAGGTTTTTGTTTTAAGGAGAAATTGGGAAAAAGGTTGAGAAGAAATATAGTTTTTGAAAGAAGTTATTTTGCGGGTCAGATGTCTTGCAAAAATGCTTCTTTTTTTAGTTATAGCAGTTATTATGAGAAAAAAATAAAAATAATAAAAAAAGGTGCTATGAAAAACACCTTCTTAAATTTTTTTGGAGAGAAAATCAACTTGTGAAAATTGATTTATCTTAGTTATATATAAATATAGCTAAAATCATATTTATTTGTCTTTTGTGAATAATTATTTTTTTAAAATATTTTTCACAGACATAGTTTTATGTGAACTACTCCCACTTGTAGAAGAGGGAGCTTCTTGGGAAGTATCTGCTTTTTGCTAGCCAAATATATTTACTAAGCTCTTCGGGCAGTCCCTGCCCTGACTATGAATATTATGCTATATAAGAGCTATTATTTCAAGCTATATTCTGCAATTCATCTCCCACTTGTAGAAGAAGGAGACTTCTTGCTAAATATTGTTAAAATTCCTTTTGGATTTGTTCAACCCATGCGTCAATTCTTTCATCTGTCAATTCAGATTGATTAACTTCATCTAGAGCAAGTCCCAAAAAAATTCTCCATCTTTTGCTGCTCTTGATCTCGCTGAATTCATATCCTTCTGTTGAAGTTTTTTTCCAATGATTGTTGCACCAGTTTTTTTGAATTTCCTCATCAATGATGGCAATTCCATCCATAAATGTATCAGAGAAAGTTCCTTGATCCCCACTTCCGAAATATCCTACTTTTTTACCGCTTAAATCTTTGCTTGCCAAATCATCAAGAACTGCTGCCCAGTCATCTTGCAAGTCTCCAAATCCCCAAGTAGAAGTACCTAAAAAGAAGTACATCATAATCTTCCAATTTATCCTCATTTCCATCAATATTAAAAACTTCTGCCCCATCAATTTTTTTCTGCAATTTTATGAGCAATATCTTCAGTTACTCCTGTTGTTGATCCGAAAAAAATTCCTACTTTTTGCCATTTTAATCCTCCATGTTTATTAGTTTAGTTTTTAAATATGCTTTTTGCACATTTGTCTGCTTTTTGTATTTTTGGATAATCCTATCCTAATTTTTTTATTTCAAATCAAAGAAATGAAGTAAATTTTTTTCATATAGAAAAATATACCATATTTTTACTTTTGATTGTCAAATTTTTTTGTATTTGAATATTTTTAATAAATAATATAAAAAAACTGTAAAAAAATCTGTTAAATATACCACATATAGTAGTCTTCCTCTGTTTTTTTGGAATGATTCTAGCTGGAATCCCTACTGCTACTGCATTATCTGGAACATCCTTTAAAAACAACTGAATTTGCTCCAATTTTCACATTATTTCCAATCACAATATTTCCTAGCAGTTTTGCTCCTGTTCCAACTGTGACGTTATTTTTTTAATGTGGGATGTCTCTTAGTTTTTGGAAGAGCTTACTCCGCCCTAGAGTTACACCATGATAGATGACGCAGTTATCGCCTATTTCAGCAGTTTCTCCAACTACGATTCCCTATTCCGTGGTCAAAAAAATACTTTTTTTCCTAATTTTTGCTCCTGGATGAATTTCTATTCCTGTAAAAAAAATCGTGAAATTTGAGAAATCAGCCGTGCACAAAAAAATATAATTTATGCTTTTTGAAAAAAAAGTGGGCAATCTTGTGATTAATAACTGCATGTAGAGACGGATAGAGAAAAAAACTTCTATTTTTATATCTGACAGCTGGGTCTTTTTTTCCGCTATATTGTTTATTTCGCTTACTAACCATTTAAAAAAATAATAATCACACTCCTTAAAATTTATATTTGAATTATATAATAAAACTGTTTTTAAAAAAACAACATTTTATTGCATATTTTACTTTTTTTGTTAAATTTATAAAGGTTAAATGGTGTATAATATCTGAGTTCGGCTCTAAAGCAGCTTTACTATAATTCTATTTCATAAAAGTATGAAAATATGAAAACAGGCAATTCATCCCGTTATTTTATGTAAAAGTCAGAGAATCCTTGCCCAAGTTAGTTAAGTTCTATTAATTATAAACTGTTTCTGAATGCTTCAATTGATAAGTATTTTTTTCTCCACCATCTGGTAAAAATTGCTACAACTTTTTTACCTTTTCCTAATTTTTTAGCTACTTCATAAGCTGCTGCAATTGCACTTCCAGAAGAAATTCCGATAAATAGTCCGTTTTCCTTTGAAGCTCTTGTCGCAAATTCTACCGCTTGTTCATTAGTTACCTTTATAATTTCATCTACAAGGCTGGCATCGTAGTTTCCAGGCACAAATCCTGCTCCAAGTCCTTGTTGGAAGTGTTTTCCAGGTTGTTCTCCTGATAATACTGCAGAAGTTGCAGGTTCAACGGCAAATACTTTAACTCCTGGTCTTTCTTCCTTTAATCTTTTTCCAACTCCTGATAAAGTTCCAGCAGTTCCAACTCCTGATACGAATGCATCGATTTGAGGGAAATCATCTAAAATTTCTTTTGCAGTTGTTTCATAGTGTTTTGCAGGGTTTGCAGGGTTTTCAAATTGTTGAGGCAAGAAATATCCATTTTCAGCTGCTAATTTTTCAGCTTCGGCAATTGCCCCTTTCATACCTTTTGCTCCTTCAGTTAATATTAATTCAGCTCCGTAAGCTGCTAAGATGCTTCTTCTTTCCACGCTCATTGAATCAGGCATTACAATTACCACTTTATAACCTTTTGCTTTACCGATTAATGCAAGTGCGATACCAGTATTTCCAGAAGTAGGTTCAACAATTGTTCCACCTGGTTTCAATTTTCCTTCTTTTTCAGCTGCTTCTATCATTCCAAGAGCCGCTCTATCCTTTACACTTCCACCAATATTATATTTTTCAAGTTTTACATAAATATCAGCGATATTTTCATCATTTAAGAATTTTAATTTTACCACAGGCGTATTTCCAATTAAGTCTAAGATATTTTCGTAAATCATTATAAATTACCTCCATATTTAAATATATTTATTTTTTTGTTTTATTAATTTGTATCTACAATTATTATAGCACTAATTCTTTTTTTAAAATCAATAGAAAAAAATATAAATATTTTTAAAAATTTTTCTTTTAATTCAAAAATTTTTTTAAGTTATAGTAAATATATTTGGTAATTTAAATTTAACAATAACAAGGGTATCTTCCCTTGCTAATGATCTGCTTTTAAGAAAAAAATAATATTAATTTTTATAAGTTCATATCATCAACATTATCCAAATATTCCTTAATTTTTTGGAATTACAAAAGCCAATGTCCCTTCTTCAAACGGATTTTTTTCAAATTAGCTGATTTCATAAGTTCAAAGAATGGCTTGCTTCCTCCAAGTTTACATAAATTCAAATAATCTTGCCATGCTTTTTTTCTCTGTTTTCTCTTGATTTTTATCCAAAATTGGAAGGCACATACTTGAGCTAGAGTGTAGTCGATGTAGTAAAATGGCGAACTGAAAATATGCCCTTGTCTAAACCAGAAAATTCCATTTTTTAATTCTTCAACTTCTCCATAATCTCTTGTTGGTAAATATTTTTTTTCTATTTCAATCCATTTTTCACGACGTTCTTTTGGCGTAGCTTCTGGATTTTCATACACCCAGTGCTGAAATTCATCGACAGTTACTCCGTAAGGAATGAATAAAAGAGCTTCTGATAAATGAATAAATTTATATTTGTCAGTATCATTTTCAAAAAACAAGTCCATCCATGGCCAAGTTAAAAATTCCATACTCATCGAATGAATTTCACAAGCCTCATAAGATGGCCATAAGTATTCAGGAACTTCAAATCCACGGCTTTGATAAACTTGAAAAGCATGTCCAGCTTCATGTGTCAAAACGTCAATATCGTGTGAAGTTCCATTAAAATTAGCAAAAATAAACGGTGCCTTATGCTCTGGAATATAAGTGCAGTATCCGCCGCTCATTTTCCCCTTTTTAGAAAGCAAGTCAAGCAAATTATTTTCAGTCATAAATGTAAAAAATTCATCAGTTTCTTTCGATAATTCCTTATACATTGTCTTTCCGTTATTTAAAATCCATTCAGGTGAACCATGCGGATCAGCATTTCCAGAATTAAATTTTATGGCTTCATCATAAAATTTAAGTTTGTCCACTCCAAGTCTTTTTCCTTGTCTTTCACGAAGTTCGGTATGTAGCGGCACAATATTTTCAAGCACTTGCTTTCTGTAGCCTTCTACCATTTTTGCATCATATTCAAGTCTTGACAGCTGTTTATATCCGAATTCCACAAAGTTTTTATATCCCATCTTTTGAGCCATTCTAGTTCTAACTTTTACAAGCGAATCATAAATATTATCAAATTCATCTTGATTTTCAGCAAAAAACTGAGCAACTTTTTTAGCCGCTTCAATTCTTACATTTCTATCTTTTGACTGTGTATAAGGAACCATTTGTGACAAATTAAGCTCTTTTCCATCAAAATCTATTTTTTTGCACTTGCAATTAATTTTGAATATTTACTGGACAGTCTATTTTTCTTCCTGTGCATCTGGGATAATTTTTAGGTGAAAAATGTTTTTCAATGTATTTTCTGCCAAATCAAATAAAAATTTTTCCATATTTTTTTGGATAAGTTCATCTTTAAATTTTGAATTTACAAGAGCCTTATAAAAAGTCGTTCGTAAATCCAAATAGAATAGGACTAATTTCATCCATATACTCATTTTTCCTTGTCATAAAATTCATCATTTGTATCAATGCTATGACGAACCGAAACAAGTGTTTGCATAGTTTCGATATGATTTCTTAATTTTATAATTTCATCAAGTGCAATAATTTGCCCTTCCACATTTTCGGCTTTTTTTCAAAACTTTCTATGAGTTCAGAAAATTCTTTTTTTATTTTTTTCTAAATCCAAATGTTCGTATTTGTATTCATTAAATTTCATATTTTATATTCTCCCTTCAGTTTTTTTATAGTTTAATTATATCATAAAAAAATGGAAATTAAGTATATTTTTTTATGTCTTTTTCTCATTTTTTTAGTTTTAAAATTATATTTTTTTATTACCTTTATTTTTTTGTTGTGTAACATTTTTTTGATTCTTTTTATTTCAAAGATTTAGTCTATGATTCTCAAACATCAAATTTATATTTTTTTGATAATTTATTATTAGAGTTTAAATTTTTTAAACTTAATTCTTAAAGTTGTATTACTATAGTTTAAGTTTTTATGTTCAGGAGGGTAAAATGAAAGTATTATATGAGTGTATCTGAATGTATAGATGTTTGGCTCAAAAATGAGCATAATTATATAAAAGGAATCAACATATTCTCTTTATTTAACAATTATTGAAAATCATTTAAAAAAACGTATTTTTAAAAAGAAGAAGGATAAACACTCTTTCAAATAGAGATTTTTCAGTCTTTTTATTTTTGGATAAATTAAATTGTGGTAGATTAGATGGGAGAGGAGGATTGTCGAGAAAAAAACGGTAAAAGATATGGTGATTTTGTTAAAAATCTGTATTAAAATTTGCAATAGAAAAATAAAGTTATGGAAAGAATAGATTTTAACTTTAAAATTCCTAAAAGAGAGAAGATAAAAAAAGTTGAAGTATTTACTCTTGAAGAAAGAATGAAAATTTGTGAATATGTGAAAAAGTAATCTTTGTAATAAGACGCTGGGAATACTTATTTGCTTGTGTACTGGGCTTAGAATTGGAGAAATATGTGCATTAAAATGGGCAGATGTGGATTTTGGAAATGAGATTATTAATGTAAATCATACAATCCAAAGAATATATATAAATACAACTAAAAAAAGTAAAATTATCATTTCTCCACCTAAAACAGAAAGTTCAAAGCGTAAAATTCCCATTGCTGCTGAATTAATAACTGTGTTAAAAAAATTTAAATCTAATAATAATTTTTACGTTATTTCTGGAAAAAGAAAAATATATTGAACCAAGAACCTATAGAAAAATTTTTTTCAAAAAAAATGTTGAATATTCTAAAAAAATTTCAAAATTAAAATTTCATTCATTAAGACATACTTTTTGCAACGCAAGCTATTGAAAATGACGTAGATTATAAGACAGTGTCTGAAATTTTTGGGACATGCTTCTGTTGGAATAACTTTAAATTTATATGTTCATCCTGATTTAGAACATAAAAAATGTCTGAATAAAATTTTTTTAACAATATGGCAAATCCAATTTTAGAATCTAATTTATAAAGAATATTTATATGAACATATAATTTTAACTTAATATTTTTTTAACATATAAAATAAAACAAATAAATTAAAAAAACGAAAACTCATAGCAGTACAGCTTTAAATCTCGGAAAGGCCTTATTTTTAAAGGAATTTTACGGTATTTATGAATAAAAAAAGTAAAGGAATTTGCTTGAATTTGAGAGTAAAATGTGATACACTCATAATGTAATAGTTTGTAAAATGACAATTTCGCTTTAATTTTAAAATAAAAAAATATTAAAAAAATTTAAAATAATAAAAAAAGATTTACAATATATTTCCTAGAAAATTCGTCATTTCAAATGCTGAAATTTCAGTATATGCTGAAGTATTTATGGTTTATACTATAATTTCAGATTATTAGCTGTTAAGTGAGGATGAATTATGAAATTAAATAAGGATATACGTATACGTATATTATATATAATTATTTTTGTATGTTATTTATAGTTTTTCTATTGGATAAATATAATTATGTAATAAAATATTTAACTAATTTTTTTATTTATCTTGTTTATATTTGTAAAAATTTATATTTGGACAGCTTGATTTTTTTATTAAATAGTGCAAGAACACTCGCAACTTTAGTCGTGAGATAAATTGTACGAAAATTTTAGTAAGCATACAGGGAAACTTGTATGTAGACACGGAGCAAAACCGTGCAACAAAGAAACTGAATTGCTGGGAACTCTTAAAGCTAGTATAACCACAACATAATACCTTCGTTCAAATATGGTATAAGTGTGATGGTGGCGAAAGCAGAAAAAATATACTAGATGGTGCAAGGTTAAATCCTAAACATTATGATAATAGACAATCAGCAGCTAATCCTGAAAAGGAAAGTTCAACGACTATCCCTCGTGAGGGGAGTACAATACAAGCGATAGGTATTGGAAGTGGTTTCGCCTAAGGTGCCAAAATACACTATGGATAAGATATAGTCTGTGCTTGTTAGAGATAACAAGAAGTTCAAGATACTAACTCATTAACAAGTTAATGGGAATAAGATTGAGAGAACTGCATAAGTAGTAGCGAACTTATGTGAACGACGCTTCCCACTGTTGTGGGGTTTTAAAAACTTTAAAAATATTTAAAAATAAATAAAAAATATTACTTTTTTTACTAGATAATCATTCTTTGCACTTTTTAAAACTTGCTAAGAATGGTCAATATAATGGTAAAGTAAAATTACCTAATTATCTTGATAAAGATGATTTTTACAATTTTTTTGTTATAAGTTTTGTAAGATTAAAAGATGATATTCTGATAGTTCCTTATTCAAATTCGTTTAAGAAAAACTCATCAGGAAGTTAAAATTAAGCTGCCACCAGTATTAAAAAGGCAAGAAAATAAAAGAGATTAGAATAATACCAAAACAACATTCTAGGTACTTTGAAATTCAATATACTTATGAGGTAGAAGAGGTTCAAAGGGAATTAAATAAAGAAAATGCACTAGGAATTGATTTAGGTATAGATAATTTTTGTACTTGTGTAACTAATAATGGAGCATCATTTATAATAGATGGTAGAAAATTAAAATCAATAAATCAATACTATAATAAGATAAATGCAAAATTACAAAGTATAAAAAGATAAGCAAAAGACCTCCCGCACAACATTAAGACAAAAGAGAATAGCTAGAAAGAGAAATAATCGTATAAATGATTATCTTTCAAAAGCGGAAAGAATAATTGTAAATTATTGTCTTAATAATGATATAGGAAAACTAGTTTTAGGATATAATGAAGATTTTCAAAGAAATTCAAATATTGGAAGTATAAATAATCAAAAACTTTGTAAATATACCATATGGAAAAATTAAGAGATAAATTAATATATTTATGTAAACTATATGGAATAGAAATTAAACTACAAGAAGAGATTTATACATCAAAAAGTAAGTTTCTTTGATGGAGATGAGATTCCCAATATATGATAAAGAAAATCTACAAGAATATAAATTCAGAGGACTATATCAAACAAGCAAAGGTAAACTCATAAATGCGGATTGTAATGGAGCATTAAATATTCTAAGAAAAAGTAAAGTTGTGGACTTAAGTGTTCTATACAATAGAGGTGAGCTGAACACACCTAAAAGAATAAGGGTAGTTGTTGTGCTATCAAACTTCTTAGAAAAATTTTTTTAAATATTTTTTTAAAGATTTTTAGAACCCTGCGACTTTAGTCGTGGGAGGTTCAGGCAGAACGTTTTAGATATAAGGATGTATTTATCACACTGGGAATTGATGTGATATTTTCAGTTATGTTATATGCCTTCTGGAAACAGCTTAATATTCTATATATTTTTTTACTGATATTTTTTTGTTTCAGCTAATTTTTTTAGAAAAAAATAGTATGTTCTATTTATATGAAAAAAACAAAATGTGTTGATATTTGGGTCAAATCATATAGGAATAATGTTCAAGAAGATATTATAAATACTCTTGATTACAATTATGTTGGATATATTTCAAATAATAAAAAGCAAGGCAACAAAAATATTTAATTGGAAATTATGAGGAAATGGAAAAAAATTATTTCTGAAAAAAATTGACATACTAGTAATTGTAAAAGATGTAAAAAGTCCTGATTTTTAAAAAAATATTTAAAACGTATTTTTTTGATTTGAAAATTAATGGATTAAAAAAATAATAAATTATGAAGAATTTAACGAAGAAATTCAAAAAAATAGATATAAATCAAATAAATGAAGAATGGCTTTTACAGTCAAATGGATTTGATATTTTAAGTAATGAAACACAAAAAAACATAAAACGTGGAATGGATCTAATCCTTGCATTAATTTTAATGATCTTTTGTCGCCACTTGCATTAATTACTGCGATAATCATTAAGATGGGAATCTAAAAGGATCAGTCATATTTAAACAGACTAGAATAGGTGAAAATATGAAACCCTTCAGAGTCTATAAATTTAGAAGTATGAGATTACATGATCCTGAAAAATATTCCAAATACACATTGGATAACGACACTAGAGTTACAAAGTTTGGAAAGTTCATGAGAAAAACAAGAATTGATGAATTACCGCAATTATGGAATATCATAAAAGGCACAATGAGCTTTATTGGTCCACGTCCAGAATGGGATATTCTAGCAAAGGATTATGCACAAAAGATAAACTATTATAATCTAAGACATCTTATAAAGCCAGGAATAACAGGCTGGGCACAAGTAATGTTTCCCTACGGGGAAAGTTTAGAAGATGCTGAAAAAAAACTAGAATATGATTTATATTATTTAAAACATCAGGATTTTGTGCTAGATGTGCTTATTATTATGAAAACAGCTAAAGCTGTTTTATTTGGGAAAGGGAAATAAACTAATTTAAGGAGGAGTTTTATGAAGGGAATTATTTTAGCCGGGGGCAGCGGAACAAGGCTTTATCCATTAACAAAGTCTATTTCAAAACAAATTATGCCAATTTATGACAAACCGATGATTTATTATCCTTTATCTGTACTTATGCTTGCAAATATAAGAGATATTTTAATAATTTCTACACCAAGAGATCTTCCACTTTTTAAGGAACTTTTGGGAAATGGAAGTGATTTAGGAATAAATCTTGAATACGAAGTTCAAGAAAAAGCCAAAACGGACTTGCAGAAGCCTTTTTAATTGGAGAAAAATTTATTGGTAATGATAATGTGGCTTTAATTTTAGGAGATAATATATTTTATGGAAGCGGATTTACAGGATTAGTGGAAGAATCAGCAACTCTTAAAGAAGGAGCAATAATATTTGGTTATCCTGTAAAGGATCCAACAGCTTACGGAGTAGTAGAATTTGATAAAAATGGAAAAGCAATTTCACTAGAAGAAAAACCTAAAAATCCAAAATCAAATTTCGCAATACCAGGATTATATTTTTATGACAATACAGTTGTGGAAAAAGCTAAAAAAGTAAAACCATCTGCAAGAGGTGAAATAGAAATTACCTCAATAAACGAAATGTATCTTTCTGAAGGGAAACTAAATGTTAAAAATCTTGGAAGAGGTACAGCATGGCTTGATACAGGAACTCACGAATCTCTTTTAGATGCTGCAAATTATGTAGAGGCAATTCAAAAACGGCAAGGATTGTATATTGCTTGTATTGAGGAGATTGCTTATCAGAAGGGATGGATTACGAAAGAAAATTTGGAAAATCTATCAAGATTACTTATTAAAACAGATTATGGAAAATATTTAAAATCATTGGTTTAAAAAAATATATATTTATATTATTGAAAGGATAGTAAGAAATGAAGGAATTTATAAAAATATAAAGATTTACTATTTGAGTTAGTTTTAAGAGATATAAAAAAATAAAATATAAAAGATCTATATTAGGATTTGCTTGGAGTATTTTTAAATCCATTATTGATGATGACAGTAATGAGTATTGTATTTTTCTACAATGTTTAAAAACAGATATACCAAATTTTTCCAATGTATTTAATAACAGGACAAGTGATATTTTTCTTTTTTTCAGAAGCAACAAATATGGCAATGGTTTCAATAATAGGAAATGGTGAATTAATAAAAAAATATATATACCAAAAATATATATTTCCATTATCTAAGGTTATATTTAGTTTTTTTCAAATATGATGTTTTCTTTAGTTGCAGTAGTAATTGTAGCAATAGCAACAAAATTACCATTAAGATTTGAGATGTTGTTGTTTCCAATTCCATTAATATATTTTTTTATATTTTCATTAGGTATAGGACTTATTTTTAGCAAGTTATGCAGTTTTTTTAGAGATTTATTACATTTGTATAGTATTGTATTACTAGTTTGGACTTATTTAACACCAATATTTTTATCCAATAAGAATTTTTACCTGAAAATATAAAAAAATTGGATAAGTTATAATCCAATGTATATATATATTAGTTATTTTAGAGATGTTATATTAAATGGAAAAAAATTCCTAATTTACAATTTAATTTAATTTGTATTTTTATTTCTTTAATGTCTCTAATTGTAGGAATATGGGTATTTAGAAAAAAAGAAGATAATTTTATATTTTTATATAGTAGGTAAATGATGGAAGAAAGTATAATAAAAAGTTGATAATGTATCTATAAGTTTTAGATTAACAAAAAGATAAAAATATTTTCATTAAAAGAGTACTTCATTAAATTTTTTTAAAACGAGAATTAAAAATATGAAGAATTTAGAGCTTTTAACTGATATAAGTTTTGAGTTAAAAAAAGGAGAAATTTTAGGAATAATAGGATTCAATGGGTCTGGGAAAAGCACAATTTTAAAAAAATAATTTCTGGGATAATGAAGCCAACAAAAGGTTTAGTTGAAGTGAATGGTAATATTTCACCATTAATAGAATTAGGATCAGGCTTTTGATATGGAATTAACTGCTAGAGAAAAATATTTTTTTGAATGGATATACTTTAGGATATAATAAAAAGTTTTTAACAGAACATTTTGATGAAATTGTTGAATTTTTCTGAACTAGAAGATTTTATTGATGTTCCTATAAAAAAATTTTTTTCTTCTGGAATGGTTGCAAGATTGGGATTTGCAATAGCAACTACTGTGAAACCAGAAATACTAATAGTTGATGAAATTTTTGTCAGTAGGCGATTTTAAATTTCAAAAAAAGTGAAAATAGAATAAGAGAAATGATAAAAAAAATGGAGTAACAGTTATAATGGTTTCTCATTCAATACAACAAATAGAGGATTTATGTACAAAAGTTTTGTGGTTAGATAAAGGCAAGATTAAAGATTACGGGGAAACAAAAAGAATTTGTGAAGAATATAAGAGTAGTTAAAGTAAAAATGTTGGTTATGTATTGAAATAAAAAGTAATTATATAAAAGAATTAAATAGATTTATAGATTTTTATTTAAAAAAATTAAATATTATATAAAATTATACAGATTAATAGAAAGATAACATTAAAAAAATATTTTTTTATAAAAAAAATGATATTTCAATAAGGAGATAGAATGAAGAAAAATTAGATCATATTTTTAAAGAAAAACTTATAGACTTATAAAAAAATCAAAGTATTTTTGATAAAGATTATTATTTAAATGAACTAAATAAAAATGAGAAGTCTAATAAGAATTTAGATTTGGTAGAACATTATATAAAAACAAGGATGGAAAAAAAAGGATATAATCCGTCGTCTGAATTTAATACAAATAAATATTTAAAAAAATAAATAAGGATATAAAAGAATCAGGTATAAATCCATTAGAGCATTATTTAAAATATGGGAAAAAAAGAAAAAAAGAAAAAAATAGATGATTCAGAAGTAGAAATAAAGACAAAAACTGAAATTTATAAAAAGGGAATAAAATTGCTTTTTAAAAATCCTTTTCTTCTAAAAATTATTATTTTTCTATAAAAGTTAAAGGAATTAAACAAACTATAAGAAATATAGAAAATAGTTTAGGCTATGAGGATATGGAAAAATAAAAAAATCATTTAGTTTAGAAATAGAGATGAATCTTTTTAGATGAGGACAACAATTTAAAGATAGAGAAATTCTAGAGAAAAATAGAATAGAAAAACCAATAAACATATTAATTCCTGTATATAACGGATATGAATTTTTAGAAAATTTATTTAAAAGTATAATAGAAAATACAACTTTACCACATAAAAATTATAATAGGAAATGATAAAAGTCCTGATGAAAGAGTTTTACCCTTTTTTAAAAAGTATTATCAAAAAAATATCCAAATGTAGACATAAAATTAGTAGACAATGAAGAAAATTTAGGATTTTTTTAAAGACTGTTAATAAATTATTGAAATTTGCAAAAAAATCATGTTGTTATATTAAATACAGATACAGAAGTTCCTAAATATTGGTTAGAAAGACTTATGTATCCTATTTTTCAAAAAAATGGAAATGAAATTGCGAGTACAACTCCTTTTACCAATTCAGGATCAATTTGTAGTTTTTCCAAAGTATTTAAAAAGATAATGAAATATATGATAATTTGAAATTAGAAAAAAATTGATGAAGTATTTAAAAATGTAGATATTGAAAAAAACTATGTTAGAAATTCCAACGGGTGTTGGATTTTGTATGGGAATGAATTATAATGTATTGAAAAAAATAGGTGGATTTGATGAAATCTATGGAATGGGATATGTGAAGAAAACGATTGGTGCCAAAAGAGCGATAAAGGAAGGGTATAAAAATTTACATGTAACAAATCTTTTTTTATTTATCATAAACATGGAGCCTCATTTTTATCTAAAGATAAAAAAAGATATATTCAGGAACATCATAAAAATTTTGTTAAATAAGTTTCCTGATTTTTGATATAGATATTCAAAAAAACTATAAAAGAAGATAAACTACGTAGATTACGAGAGATATTAGAAGTTTTAATACATTTTAAAAAAATAATAAAAAAATAATATTTTTAATGGTAGATCATAATTTGGGTGGTGGAACTACATTTTATAGGAAACAAAAAAAATAAAATGAATTTTTAAAAAGAAAATAGAAGTATTATTTTATTAATATATAATAGAAATGAAAAAAATATAAAATAGAATTTTTGTTTAATGATGATAAAAAAAGTATTTTTTTATAGATAAATATTCGTTTGTTATAAAAATTTTTTTGAAAAATTTACAAATAGAAAAGATATTTTTTTAACAGTATAGTTTCTTATGAAAAATATTTTTTTGAAATTTTTGGATGATTTTATAAAATTAAAAAAAGCGAAAAAAATTGTTTAATGGAATTTCGGTACATGACTTTTTTTCTGTATATCTCCTGATTATAATTTATTGGGAGAAAGTGGTAAATATGAAGGAGTTCCTTTGGATTTGGGAAAATATGAAGAATTTCTAAAAAAAGTAAAAGAGAATTTAAATTATTATGTTCTAACACAGATATGAAATTATGGAGAGAAAATTGAATAAATTTTTACTGAATTGTGAAAAATATACTTTGTTTTTTTCACATTCAACTGAAGAAATTGTAGAAAAAGTTTATCCAAATGTAAAAATCTCACTTTTTATATATACCACATGATATAAGTGGAACTTTTTAAAAATATCTATAAAAAGGAAAAAAATGGGAAAAAAAGAAAAAGTTATAGGAGTATTGGGAAATATAAATATGGCTAAAGGAAGACAAGTTATTCATGATTTAGTTCATTGTATTGAAAAAAATAACTATTCAGCAAAAAGTTGTATTAATAGGAAATATAGATGTAGATTTAAAATCTAAAAAAATTTATAAAAAAACAGGAAGCTATAAAAAAAGAAGAGGTTCCTCAATTAGTTAAAAAAATATAAAATTGATGAATTTTTAATACCTTCTGTTTGGCCAGAAACTTTTTTTCGTATACTACGGATGAGATAATGCAATTAGGATATCCTTTGACAGTTTTTTGATATTGGAGCGCCTGCTGAAAGAGTTAAAAGTTATAATAAAGGTAAAATTATACCGTTAGAAGGAGACTATATAGATATAATTTTAAAATAGAGAAAATTTAAATTATTATGAAAAAAATAACTAATTTTATGGAACTTAATTGTTTAATTTAATGAAAGGAAGGTTATTAAAAAAATGGAAAAAAATAAGAGAAATTCTTTACAAAAATGAATATATATTATTTCATAATAATAATATTTTTTTATTATAATCAATAATTTAAATGAAGTTTCAAATGAAAATAGCAAAAATATGGAAATGCGTTAATTTTATTTTTTTAAGTTGCTATTGGGGATATTCAATATTTAAGAAAAATAGAAGAGAAGATCTTAATAATAAAGTATTTAAAATATTAGTAATATTAGGAATTTTATTAAGAATAATGTATTTTTTTCTTAAATTATGATGTTATAACAGTTCCTGTTGGAGATCCAGTAGGTCATTATAATTTTGTACAGTCATTTTTAAAAAGAACACAGTTTATTGAGAAATTATGAATATTTACACAAATTTTTCTTATTTATTACCTTACTTTTTTTATTATCCCTATACTACATCAATAATAAAAAAATTTCAAAATTTCTTTTTAATATTAAATATTATTTTTTGAAATAATTAGTTGTAAATATTTATATAAATTAAATAGAAATTATGATAAAGAAAAAAAGCAAAATGGTCAATTATATTATATCTATTAAATCCATTTGATATTGCTTATTTTTGGAATAGGATTAAATATTATATTGGTAAATATGTTGATAATTTTTAGTAGTATATAATTTAAATATATTGATAATAAAAAAAGAAATATAACAGTTTGTAGAAAAAAATGAAGGTAATATTATTTTTTTATTACTTTTTAAATCTAACAAGACCTTTTTTTCAATAATATTTATAATTGCTCTGTTATTATGCGAATTAGTTATTAATAACAACAGATCACAGAAAGGTAAGTTTAAAATAATAATTATTTTTGAGTGTAATATATTTTTATTTTTTTAATTTTTTTCTTCAAAAATTTTTATATAATTATTATTTTAAGGCTCCTGAAGTTAAGAAAAAAAATAGCGTGGAGTATTTATACAGGATTAAATTTTTGAAACTATGGGAACATTTAGTCATTCAGATAGTGAAGAATATGATCTCATTCTTCAAAAAAATAATTATGATTTTTTCAAAAACAAATGATATTATTTTTTTAATAAAAGCTAAGGAGAGATTTTTTTAAATATTCATTAAGAGAAAAAAATAAAAATTAATAAAAAGGGAAATTTAAAAAAATTTAACTTTTGTAGGAACTGTTCCAAAAGAAACAAAAAAATGTGTATAAAAAAATATAATTGAAAAAAAATAATAATATATCTACATTTTTTTCTTTGTATATACATTAATAATATTATTTTTTTATTTTAAAGAAATCAAAAATAATGTTACAAGAAGAGAAAAAAATATAGATGTTTACTTAATAATACTATTTAATGGATTAATCACTAGTTTTTTTATTAGTTGAAGTAATGCCAAGATATTTTTATGCCAATGTTAACAGTATTGTTAATTTATTTAACAGATAAAGAGAGTAATTTAACTAATAAGTTAAAGTTAAAAAAATAATAAATATTTATAAAGTTTAATTTGAAAAAAATAATTTAAGAATATATTAAAATTTATAGAAAGGTATGGTATCATGAAAAAAATTACTATTTTTAGTTCCAGTATATAATGAAGAAGAAGTTGTTGAAATTTTTTTATAAAGAAATAATAAAAAGTTATTAATTCAATTAAAAAAATTATAGATTTGAAATTTTATTTGTAAATGATGGTAGTAAAGATAATACTTTAAATTTAATAAAAAAAGATGCAAAAAAAGATAAAAATAATATCGTATATTGATTTATCACGGAACTATGGAAAAAGAAATAGCAATGGCAGCTGGAATAGATAATGTGGATGCAGATGCGATGATAATAATTGATGTTGATTTGCAAGATCCTCCTGAATTAATAGTAGAAATGATAAAGTATTTTTGAAGAAGGTTATGATGATGTTTATGCAAAAAAAGAAAAAAAGTCGAGAAGGAGAAAGTTTTTTTAAAAAAATGGACATCAAAAGTATTCTACAAATTTTTTTAGAAAAAAATTTCAAAAATTCCAATACAAAAAGATACAGGAGATTTTAGATTATTATCTAAAAAAAGCGATAAGTTCATTAAAACAATTAAGAGAAAGTCAAAGATATACTAAAGGATTATTTAGTTTAATTGGATTTTAAAAAGAAAGAGATTTTTATTTATAAGGAAACCTAGGGCAGCAGGAAAAAAACAAAAATGGAATTATATTCAATTAACTAATTTAGCAGTAGAAGGAATAACATCTTTTTCTATTGCACCATTGAAATTAACTATGTTTTTTTAGGATTTTTTTGTTTCTTGTTGGAATTATTTATTTAATGTATGTGATTGTAAAAGCTCTATTTTTTTGGTATTGATCAGCCTGGATATGCTTCTTTAATGAGTGTTATTTTATTCATAGGTTCATTACAATTTATATTTTTTTGGGAATAATTGGAGAATATGTTGGAAGGATGTTTTTAGAAACTAAAAAGACCTTTATACTTTTATAAATGAAATATCGAAACAAGATTAAAATATAAATTTTTTTATGATAATTATATTTAAGGAGTATAATTAAATGAAAAAGTACTATTAATAAATTAATCAATACAGAAGTCATACTTTATATAATTTTTGGAATTTTGACAACAATTATAAATATATTCTTGTTCTATATTTTTTTGTAATAAAAAAATGAAAATGTCTACAGGATTAGGAAATATAATAGACACTATTATTTGTGTATTATTCCAATATTTTTACTAATAGAATATGGGTTTTTAAAAGTAAAAAAATGATGGTAGAGAAGCAGTAAAAGAATTTTTTTCAATTTATAATTGCAAGAGGTGTCACCGCTATAATAGATCAAATATTTGTTGTTGTTGGAATAGATTTTTTTGTAGTAAAATGCATTAATTATTCTCAGCAAAGTATATTTAGTGTAGGAATTAAAATTCTATCTAATATCATCATAATTGTGTTAAATTATATTTTTTTCTAAGATGATTGTATTTAAAAAAAGAAATAGAATGTATTTTTTTAATAATTAAAATTTATGTTTAAAGGAATAAAAGATTTTTTTCAAAATAAAATGGGTGAATTAGATGACAGAGAATAGAAAAAAATAGATATTTTAATGGCAACTTATAATGGTGAAAAAAATATTTAGCTGAACAAATAGATTCTATAATTTCTCAAACATATAAAAAAATTGGAATTTATTAATAAGGGATGACGGTTCTTCTGATAGTACTTTTAAAAATTCTTTTAGAATATGAAAAAAAGATGATAGAATAAAAAAATTGTAAAAGATGAAAAGGAAATTTAGGAATAGCAAAAAAATTTTTGAAGAATTATTAAAAAAATTACAAGTTCTGAATTGGTAATGTTTTTCTGATCAAGATGATGTTTGGAAAAAAAGATAAAATAGAAATAATGATGAAATATATCAGTGATTATGATTTAATAGTAAGTGATGCAGTAGTAGTAAATGAAAAAAACTTAAATGTATTAATGAATCATTATTTTTATATTGTGAAGTCTAAAAAAAGGAATAATTAAAAAAATATAATAAAAAAACACTTATTATGGGTGTTGTATGCTTTTTTTAAAAAGAAAAAAATTTTAGGAAAAAGTATTGCCTATTCCAGATAATAAAGAAATAGGACATGATTTATGGATAGGATTGATTTCAGAAAAAAATATTATAAAGTAAGGTTTATAAAGAAAAAAAGCTGATGTATTTTTAGACGTCATTCAAATAATACGACTACTATTAATAAAAAGTAAAAGGAATATAAGGGAAAAAAATTATAGGAAGATATGTTATATTAAAAGAATTACTTAAAAAGATATCATAAATTGAAAAAAATAGGTTCAGACTAGATTAAATGAAAGGGACTAAATAAAAAAATGAAAATACTACTAACTGGCTCAAACGGCCAACTAGGCCACGATTTCCAAAAAGTTATTTAATAAAAAGAGTATAAAATATATAGCAACTGATTCCAAAGAATTAGATATTACAAATAATGAGGGTTTAAAAAAATTTTTTTCAGGAAAATAAAGGGATTACTCATATAATAAATTGTGCGGCGTATAATGATGTGGATAAAGCTGAGACTGATGAAAAAGTTTGGGTGTTAAATGCTGAGGCGCCTGAAAAATTAGCTGAAATTTCTAAAGAAATTGGTGCAATTTTTGTTACTTATTCTACAGATTTTTGTATTTGATGGTAGAAAAAAATAGCTTATTTAGAAGGAGACAAAACTAATGGGCTGTCTGAATATGGGAAGGCAAAAGGCTCAAGGAGAAAAATGTTTTTAAAGATTTATAACAAATCTTTTGTAATTAGGACTTCTTGGGTATTTGGAATTGCGAATAGTAATTTTTAATAGACAAGTTATAAATTGGAGTAAATCTAGAGATGAATTGAATATTGTAGATGATCAAGTTTCTGTACCAACTTATTCAGCAGATTTAGCTGAATTTTTCATGGAAATTGATTCAAACTGAAAAAAATTTGGATTGTATCATATTACAAATAGTGGAATTGCAAGTAAATATGATCAGGCGAAATATGTTTTGGATAAAATTGGTTGGAAGGGCAGATTGGGGAAGGCTAAGACGGATGATTTTAATTTACCTGCAAAAAGACCAGCGTATTCAAAAATTGGATCTCGAGTAAGGTTGAAAAAAACTTTTTGGGAGAAAAAAATTCCAACTTGGCAATCGGGGATTGATAGATTTCTTGTGGAAATGAAAGAAAGTGATGAATTATAAAGGTAGAGTTTTTTTATTTTTAAAGAAAAAAATTATTTAAAAATTATTAAAATAATAGGACTGGACTTGTTCTGGTCTTTTTTTGTATAATATATCTGTATATTTTTTTAAAATTGATATTATTTTTTTAGTTTACTGTTATTATAGTTATATGCTAAATTCTATTTAAAAAAATAGAGAATATATTTTTTTATTTTTAAAGTTTTAGGTTGAAAAAAACTAGAATTATACTATAATAAATAATTATACAACTAATTTATTAAATAGTGCAAGAATACTCGCAATTTTAGTCGTGAGATGAATTGCACGAAAATTTTAGTAAGCATATAGGGAAACTTGTATGTAGACACGGAGCAAAACCGTGCAACAAAGAAACTGAATTGCTGGGAACTCTTAAAGCTAGTATAACCACAACATAGCAATCTTACTCATAAGAGACAAATGTGAAGGTGGCGAAAGCAGAAAAAATATACTAGATGATGCAAGGTTAAATCCTAAACATCGAGCCGTACGTATAGAAAGGAATATAATAGACAATCAGCAGCTAAGCCTGAAAAGGAAAGTTCAACGACTATCCCTCGTGAGGGGAGTACAATACAAGTGATTGGTATTGGAAGTGGTTTCGCCTAAGTCCTTGAAATAGGATATGGATAAGATATAGTCTGTGCTTGTTAGAGATAACAAGAAGTTCAAGGCTAATCTCCTTAATTTATTAAGGAGTATATATGCCATGAGAACTGCATAAGTAGTAGCGAACTTATGTGAACGACGCTTCCCACTGTTGTAGGGTTTTAAAAACTTTAAAAATATTTAAAAATAAATAAAAAAATATTACTTTTTTGACAGATAAAATGTAGAATACATGGTATAATATCTCTGATGAAAAGGAGGTGATTATATATGTATTTAACATTAAAACAACAGGTAAAAACATCTTAATAAAAAAAGAGTTTAGGAATTTAAAATATTTATCTCATATAGCCAAGAACTTAACTAATGAAGCCATATATAATATTAGACAATACTATTTTTAATAAGAAAAAAAGTATTTAAGTTATAATGAAAACTATAAAAATGCTTAAAAAAATAGTGAGAACTATAAGAAATTAAATTCTAATATGGCTCAACAAATTCTAAAAAGAAGCAGACGGAAGTTTTAAATCATTTTTTTGGACTTTTTAAGACTTGCTAAGAATGGTCAATATAACGGTAAAAATAAAAATTACCTAAATATTTTTGCTAAAGATGGATTTACAACTCTTGTTATAGGTTTTGTAAGATTAAAAGATGATATTCTGATAGTTCCTTATTCAAATTCATTTAGAAAGGCACATAAGGAAATCGCAATAAAACTACCACCAGTATTAAAAAGACAAGAAGATAAAAGAAATTAGAATAATACCAAAACAACATTCTAGGTACTTTGAAATTCAATATACTTATGAGGTAGAAGAAGTTCAAAGGGAATTAAATAAAGAAAATGGACTAGGAATAGATTTAGGTATAAATAATCTATGTACTTGTGTTACAAATACTGGAGCTTCATTCATAATAGATGGTAGAAAAATTAAAATCAATAAATCAATACTATAACAAGATAAATGCAAAAATTACAAAGTATAAAAAGATAAGCAAAAGATTGAGCAAAACAACATTAAGGCAAAAAGAGAATAGCTAGAAAGAGAAATAATCGTATAAATGATTATCTTTCAAAAGCAGCAAGAATAATAATAAATTATTGTCTTAATAATGATATAGGAAAACTAGTTCTAGGATATAACGAGAATTTTCAAAGAAATTCAAATATAAGAAGTATAAATAATCAAAACTTTGTAAATATACCATATGGAAAAATTAAGAGATAAATTAATATATCTATGTAAACTATATGGAATAGAATTTAAGCTGCAAGAAGAAAGTTATACATCAAAAAGCAAGTTTCTTTGATGGAGATGAAATTCCAGTATACGATAAAGAAAAATCCACAAGAATATATATTCAGTGGAAAAAAAGAATAAAAAGAGGACTATATCAAACAAGCGCAGGTAAACTCATAAATGCAGATTGTAACGGAGCATTAAACATATTAAAAAAAGTAAAGTTGTGGATTTAAGTATCCTATACAATAGAGGTGAGCTGAACACACCTAAAAAGAATAAGGGTAGTGTAAAGCTATCAAACTTCTTAGAAAAATTTTTGAATATTTTTTTAAAGATTTTTAGAACCCTGTGACTTTAGTCGTGGGAGGTTCAGAAGATAAAAAGAGAGAAAGAAGGTATTGAAAATGATAGAAATGATTTTTGCCTGATGGTAGTAAAAAGACAGCTGGAAAAATCCGATGACTGTTGTGGAATTTGCAAAAAAAGTATTGGGAGCAGTCTTGGGAAGGCAAACCGTTGGGGCGATAATTGACGGTGTACAAGTTGATCCATCTTATGTTATTGATAAATCTGGAGAAATTGAAATAATTACTAATACAAGTGAAAAGGGAATTGAAATTATAAGACATAGTGCGGCTCACATAATGGCTCAAGCTGTGCAAAGATTATTCCCAAATACAAAAGTTACAATAGGGCCTGTTGTGGAAAATGGATTTTTCTATGACTTTGATCCTGAAAGACCTTTTACTGAAGAAGATTTAGCAAAAATCGAAGAAGAAATGAAAAAAATAGTAAAAGAAAATTATCCTTTTGAAAGAAGCGAAATGAGTGCTGAAGAAGCTAAAAAATTCTTTGCTGAAAAAGGGTGAAACTTATAAGGTTGAAATAATTGATGACTTGGGAGTTGATAAAGTCAGCATTTATAAACAGGGAGAATTTGTGGATTTATGCCGTGGAACACATGTTCCGTCAACTGGATATTTAAAAGCGTTTAAATTAATGTCAACTGCTGGAGCTTACTGGCGTGGAGATTCTAAAAATAAAATGCTTCAAAGAATTTACGGAGTGGCTTTTGCATCTAAAAAAGAGCTGGATGAATATTTGACAATGATGGAAGAAGCTGAAAGAAGGGATCACAGAAAATTAGGAAAACAGCTTAACTTATTTTTCTTGGATGAACATGGACCAGGTTTCCCATTCTTCATGCCAAAAGGTGTGGAATTGTTTAATAAATTGCAAGAAATTTGGAGAGTTGAGCATAAAAAAAGAGGATATCAGGAAATTAAAACACCGATTATGCTGGATAGAGAACTTTGGGAAATTTCTGGACATTGGTTTAATTACAGAGAAAATATGTATACATCAGTAATTGATGAAAAAACTTATGCAATAAAACCAATGAACTGTCCAGGTTCAATAATTTCATACAAAAATAACTTGCATTCATACAAAGATTTGCCATTAAAATACGGGGAAATGGGACTTGTTCACAGACACGAATTTAGTGGAGCTTTGCATGGACTTATGAGAGTTAGAGCATTTACACAAGATGATGCGCATGTTTTTTGTACGAAAGAGCAAATTGAAGAACAAATTATTGAAATTATTGATTTGTATGATAAGTTCTATACTTTATTCGGATTTGAATATCACATTGAATTATCGACAAAACCAGATAAAGCAATAGGTTCTGATGAAATTTGGGAAATGGCAGAAGCTAATTTAAAATCAGCTTTGGAACATAAAGGAATTGACTACAAGTTGAATCCTGGAGATGGAGCATTTTACGGTCCAAAAATTGACTTCAAGATGAAAGATTCGATTGGAAGAATTTGGCAATGTGGAACAATCCAATTAGATTTTTAACTTGCCACAAAGATTTGAAATGAGCTACATTGGTGCAGATGGAGAAAAAAACATGAACCAGTAATGATTCACCGTGCAATGTACGGAAGTTTAGAAAGATTCCTTGGAATTTTGATTGAACATTATGCAGGAGCGTTCCCTACTTGGTTAGCGCCAGTTCAAGCGAGAATTTTGACAATTTCTGATGAACAAGTTCCATTTGCAAAAAGAAGTGTTTGAAAAAAACTTCAAAATGCAGGAATTAGAGTTGAACTTGACACAAGAGTGGAAAAGATTGGATACAAAAATTAGGGAAGCAAATGGAGATCAAAAAAATACCAGTTCAACTGATTATTGGTAAAAATGAAGTTGCGAATAATGAAGTGAATGTTAGAAGATTTGGTTCGCAAGAAAGTAAAAAAATGTATCTGTTGATGAAATTGTTAATATTTTAATCGAAGAATCAAAAGTTCCGTTTAAAAAAATAATTTTTGAATTATAGTTAAATTAATAATAAAAAGCAGAAATATTTATTCGGTAATAAGGGCTTGCCCTTGATGAATAAATATAATGTAAGTGATTTTACAGATAAAAAAAAGCCTTAAAAAAATATATAGTGGTATTATTGTAACAGTATAGATATAGATTTTAGTTTAAACTCTATAGAATTTAAAAAAATTATTTAAATTATTTTTAAATAAAAAGTTTATAAATAAGAGTGATTTTTTTATGAAAAAAAGATTACGATGAATTGAAACTTATAATCATAATAACGACAGTTATAATGAATATGGTGGACAAGCAAGAATGACTTATGATGATTTAAACAGAGTTGTAAGTGCAAAAGTTTGTGGAAGTATGCTTTGGATGGTACTGGGACTTCTTGTGACAGGAATTACAGGTTATATGGTGTATACAGGGCTGGTATCAGGTAATCCGGTTGCATACGGAATTTTAAAAAAATGTATTGGCTGTTTGCTATTTTTGGAAATAGCTGTGGTGTTTGGATTTACTGCGTTAGTTTATAAAGCTAATTCAAGTACGTTAAGACTTATGTTTCTTGCATATTCGTTCTTGAATGGATTGACATTTTCAGTTCTTGGAATTGTCTATGCTCCTGGAATTATAGTTTCGGCATTTTTTTGGGAACATTTGTGTTATTTGCAGTTTTGGCTGTTTATGGATACTTGACTAGAGAAAAATTTGACAAAGTTTACACCAATTCTAGTTGCTGGATTAATTGCAATTATTTTAGTAAGCATAATAAATATCTTTTTGCAAAATAGTGGAGTTGACTTGTTCATATCAATAATCGGAGTAATTATATTTACAATTTTTTATTGCAGTTGATGTAAATAGAATAAGAAATAACATTGTTGCTTATGCGGCTCAAGAAGATTCAGAAATTTTAAATAAAAATAGAAATAGTTGGTGCATTAAATTTATATTTAGACTTTGTAAACTTGTTTATTTACATTTTTAAGACTTTTGGGAAGAAGAAAATAAAATTATATTCAAAAAAATATTTATGTAAAAAAATGCTTTAAAATTGGAGTTTTTTTCTGATTTTTAAAGCAATTTTACTTTTTTTAGAAAGCGAGAAAATTTTGCAGGATAATAAATTAAATCAAGATAAATTAAATGGTGATTTGGAAAAAAATTTATTAACGATGAAATTACAAACAGTAAGATTTGGGTGTTTTGTGGAATAATGATTTCCATTCTGCTGTCACAGATGTTAAATTTACAGACTGAAATGTATAAAATTATGTATATTTTTTTAAGATTAGGCAAGTTTTGGATAAAATGTCGTTTTTTTATTTATTGTAATAATTATTTTAGAAATTTTTTTAACATTTTTGTATAAAATTATAATCAATAAAAAGCAAAAAAAATTATAAAGTCAAGTTTTGTAGTTTATTCGCTTTTAACTGGATTAAATTTATCAATTTTTTTCTTCAGTAATAAAAAGTTTTGTTTCAGAAAAAAATATTGGAATTTTTACCTGTAATATTGCTAATAATATCGTTATTTCTCGTAATAATTTTAATAATTTTTTTGATTCAAAAAAATAAAAAATGATAAAAAAATAAAAGTTTTAGAAGATAATGAAACTGAATTTTTTTGGAGAAAATAAGATTTTATGTGGCGGCAGTTTTATATACGGATATTGTGAAAATACTGATTTTGCTTATAATAAGCACGATGATTTTAATATAAATTTGAAAGGAAAATAAAAAAATAGATGAAAAAGAAAAAAATTGAATGTGTGGAAGAATTTCACAAAATTTATAAACTTGGAAATTCTGAAAAAGCCAATTGGAAAAATTAAAGGATGGATTGGAAAAAAATTGAGATTTGACTTGATGGCTGAAGAAAATGGAGAATATTTGGAAGCGGCTCAAAAAGGGAGATGTTGTGGAAGTGGCAGATGCACTTGGAGATATGCTCTACATCCTTTGCGGGACAATTATTGAGCACGGAATGCAAGATGTGATTGATGAAGTTTTTGAGGAAATCCACAGAAGTAATCTTAGCAAATTGGATGAAAATGGAAATCCGATTTATCGGGAAGACAGGGAAAGTTATAAAGGGATCAAATTATTTTCCACCAAATTTAAAAGCAATTTTTTTGAAAAAAATAAAGGAAAAATTTTTTTGAAATAAAGTAAAAAAAATATCACGACAAACGCATGAAAAAAATATTTAAAAAAAGAGGTATAATATTATTGATATATCGTAGGAAAGAAGCTGGTAAAAAAATGTCAGAAGATAAAACCTAATCTAAAAAGAATTGTTAATATACATTACCCAAATAGAGGATAAGCGACAAATTTCTAAAATAAAGCATAAATTGAATGATATTGTTGTGATTACTCTCTTTGCCATGCTTGCAAATATTGAATACTGGGAAGAGATTGAAGAATTTGGAAAGATGTATTTCAAGGCATTAAAAAGATATCTGGAACTACCGAACGGCATACCTTCGCATGATACAATTCAAAGAGTTATGGCTACAATAGAGCCTGAAGTGACAGAAGTTCTCTTGAGAAAATGGATGGATCTAAAAAAATTTCCGGAGAAGATAAAAAAATAAGAAAAAAATATTAAATATTGATGGAAAATTTTTAAATGGGATGAAGAATAAAAATAATAGGCCATTAGATATAGTATCCGCATATTCCAAAGAAGATGGGATCTGCTATTCACAAGTGGCGGCTGAAGGAAAAGGGAATGAAATAGAAGCAATATTAAGGCTGCTTGATAAAAATTTCAGTAAAGGAATGTATAGTTACAATAGATGCGATAGGAACCCAGAAAGAAATCATAAAAAAAGATAAGAAAGAAGAAGGGATATTTCTGTCTTCAGGTAAAAAGGGAACCAGAAGGCTTTTAAAGGAAGATATAGAAGATTACTTTGCTGACAAAGGGATTCAGGAAAAAAATTAAAGGGCAAAGGAATGTACAGCAGGAAAAACAGAAAAGCAAAAGAGGACGGCTGGAAACGAGAGAATATTACTATACTGAAGAAATAGAATGGTTTATCAAAAGAAACAAGGAATGGAAAGAAGTAAAGGGATAGGTGCATCAATATTAACAACAGAAGAAAATGGAAAAAAAGCAAGAACAGAAAAGGTATTACATAACGAATATAACAGGGGAGTGGAAGAATTTGTAAGAGCGGTAAGAGGACATTGGGCAATAGAAAGTTATCATTGGATATTGGATGTAACATTTAGAGAAGATGCAAATAAGACATTAAACAAAAAAATGCGGCTAGAAATTTAAATATTCTAAGAAAATTAGCAATATCAATACTGGAAGAACTGCCGTTCAGAAAGAAATTTAGTAGAAGGATAAAAAGATATATTATATCGCTAGATGTAAGGAGATATTTAAAATTATTTTTTTGATATATAGAAATGTTAATGTAAAAAAAATTGGTTAAATACAAAGAAATAGTTTAAAATATTCATGCGTTTGTCGTGAAAAAAATATCAGAATAACTTGTAAAAAGTTATCAAAATATGATAAAATAGAATGCGATATGTAAAAATAATTTTAACTGAATAACGATTTTTTTAAAATAGTTAAGTTAATATGTTATAATAAAACAGCAGGACTGTTAAAAAAATAAAGATGAAAGGAGAACTGCTAAAATATTTAGTAGAGGTGAATAAAATGCAAAGATGTGAAGTTTTTGGAAAAAAACAGTAAGCCATGGAAATAGAGTGAGCCACTCTCACAAAGCTACAAAAAAAGAATTTGGAGACCAAATTTACAAACAATGCTTTTTAACTATCAACAATGAAGAAGTTAGAGTAAGAGTTTGTACAAAAAGCAATGAAAACATTAAAAGGGAAAAAAATAACGATCAAGTTAAAAAAATCTTGTTAAAAAAACAAAGAAACATTAAGCCCTAAAATACTAAAAGTATTAGCAAAGTAAGTTTTTATAACTTACTTTTTTGTGTACCCGTAGCTCAACTGGATAGAGCGTCTGACTTCGGATCAGAAGGCTTGGGGTTCGATTCCTCACGGGTACGCCATTTTTTTATAAAAAATTATTCATTATTTAAATATAAGGACATCAAAATTAGATGCCCTTTTTTTATTTATTGAATTTATACTATTTTTTTAGTCATAATGATAGATTTGTTTATTATTTTCTTTTTGCTAATTCTTTTGAAATTCAGCTTTTTGCTTTAGCTAATTGAGCGTTAAATTCGCTGTTTGAATGTAATGTTGCAACAACTGTGCTTGCTACTACACGGGCTGCATCCACATCGCTTTGCCAGTGATAACCGCAAATTACACGGCTTTGCCCCATTTCATATCCACGTTTTATAATTTCGCTTTGTCTTGCTGGATTTATTTCAGCCAATACTAATGCAGTAGCCCATCCGATTGAAGTATGCCCTGATGGATAAGATCCATTTTTTTGAAAGAGTTGCTTCATCTTCTGGACGGCAAGTAGATTCTTTTAAAAATATGCAAATGGACGAATTCTCATATATGTCTGTTTTTGCAGATCTTGTTGCCAAATCTCCTGCATCTTCACGTAATTTTTGTAACTAATTTAAAAAAATTTCAGGGGTAGTTTGAGCAGAAATTGTGTATCCAAAGGCTTCAGAAAAAAAGCACGAGGTACTCCATCTCCTTCGACTTGCGCATCATTATATGCCTGTTTTTCCTCTTTCAGTATTTCTTAATAATTTTCCTTTTTCATATTGAGCCTTGTCATTTAAAAAAAGCTATACTGTCAACTGCTGGTGGAGGTGGCAACAAATCATAGCTGCTTACAACTTGTGAACTTTTTAAAAAGTACACCTCTGGTTTTGTTGTTACGTCATTTCCTGCTCCTGCTGAAAAATGAAACTAAACTTGCAAATAAAAAAATGCACCAATTAATAACATTTTTTTCATATTTGAACCATCCCTTTTCTAATAATATTTTTTTCAATAAAATTATACCTTATTTTTTTATGGGTGTCAAGAGTAAGCAATCTATTCTGTTGAAATTCAACTAAAAAAATGATAGTATATTTTATATGAATTTAAAAAAATTATTGCTAATCAAAAAAATTGAGAATAAAAATTTAGTAAAAGAAAAAAATTAAGAACATTGAGGTGCTGGGAATGAAATTAAAAAAAGAAAATCTGATTTTTTTAGATTTGCAACTGAAGAAGATTCTGAAAAGATCTTAAAAATTTATGAGCCGTATGTTGAAAAAACTACAATTACATTTGAGTATGAAGTACCTTCAGCCGAGGAATTTAAAGGAAGAATAAGAGAAATTTTAAAGGAATATCCGTATATTATTTGTGAATACGAAAATGAGATAATTGGATATGCTTATGCACATAGGATTTGGAGTAGGGCTGCCTATCAGTGGGATGCGGAACTTTCGGTTTATACAGATGGAAATTATGCAGGAAATGGAATTGGGAAAAAATTGTATAAAATTTTGATTGAAATACTGAAGCTTCAAAATGTTGTAAATGTCTATGCCCTTGTAACTTATCCTAATGAAAATAGTGAAAAAAATTGCATAATTACTTTGGATTTAAAAAAAGTTGCATTTTTTTGAAAATTCTGGATACAAATTTGGAAAATGGATTGGTGTCACTTGGTTTGAAAAAAAGCTATTTCCGAATATCCTAAAAAAATCCTAAGCCGATAAAAAAAGTATCAGAAATTGATGAAGTTAAATTAAAACAAATTTTAGAGCTGTAAAAAGTATAGATTTTTTTAGTATTTTAATAAAACAGACGTTCTGAAGCAAGAAGTATTGACTCCTTGTAAATAAAAAAATCAAGCCATTAAACAGATTCCATATTGATTTTATAGGCATAAAATGACTTATTTTTTTAAATGTTAAAAATGTTTTGAGATTATATATTAAATTACTTGAAAATCAGATTAAAGAGTGGTATAATTCAAGTAGAAAAAAAGAGATTTTTGAATAAATTTTAGGAGGATATAACGAAATGGCTAAAAAAACTTTAAAAGACTTAGACGTAAAAGGTAAAAAAGTATTAGTAAGAGTTGATTTCAATGTACCAATAAAAGATGGAGTTATTACAAATGATAATAGAATTACAGCTGCACTTCCAACTTTAAAATATATTTTGGAAAATGGCGGAAGAGTAATCGCATTTTCTCACTTGGGAAAAAGTTAAGGAAGAAGCTGACAAAGCCTCAAAAAAACTTTAGCGCCAGTTGCAAAAAGATTGGAAGAACTTTTAGGAAAAACCAGTTAAATTTATTCCTGAAACTAGAGGATCTGAATTGGAAAAAAAGCAGTTTCTGAACTAAAAGATGGAGAAATCTTAATGTTTGAAAACACTAGATTTGAAGACTTAGATGGTAAAAAAGAATCTAAAAATGATCCTGAATTAGGAAAATACTGGGCATCACTTGGAGATGTATTTGTAAACGATGCATTCGGAACTGCTCATAGAGCACATGCTTCAAATGTAGGAATTGCTTCAAATATTAAAGATTCTGCAGTAGGATTTTTAGTAGAAAAAAAGAAATTAAATTTATCGGTGGAGCAGTTGACAATCCTGAAAGACCATTAGTTGCTATTTTTAGGAGGGGCAAAAGTTTCTGATAAAATTGGTGTAATTGAAAACTTATTGGATAAAGCTGATAAAGTAATTATCGGTGGAGGAATGATGTTTACTTTCTTAAAAAGCTGAAGGTAAAAAAACACAGGTTCTTCATTATTGGAAGCTGACAAAGTAGAATTAGCCGCTTCATTAATCAAAAAAAGCAAAAGAAAAATGTTGAATTATTATTGCCAATTGATACAGTTGTAGCAAAAGAATTTAAAAATGATACAGAATTTAAAACAGTTTCTGTAGATGACATTGAAGATGGATGGATGGGATTAGATATAGGTGAAAAATCTGTAGAATTATTCAAAAAAGCTTTAGAAGGTGCTAAAACTGTAGTATGGAATGCATCAATGGGAGTATTTGAAATGGAAAAACTTCGCTAAAGGAACAATTGGTGTATGTAAAGCAATCGCAGAATTATCTGATGCTAAAACAATCATCGGTGGTGGAGATTCAGCAGCAGCAGCTATCCAATTAGGATTTGCTGACAAATTCTCACACATTTCAACTGGTGGAGGAGCTTCTCTTGAATACTTGGAAGGAAAAAGTATTGCCAGGAGTAGCTGCAATTTCTGATAAATAATAAACTAACTTAAATAACTATTAATTTAGTTGACTAAAAAAATAATTTTTTTCATTTTAATCACGAAATGGCTGTCTTGAAATTAATTTTTTTAAGATAGTCATTTTCACTTTAATATTATTTTTTTATAAGATTTGGTATTAAAAGTTATAATCATTTCACAAAAGATTTTTTTAGCTAAAAAAATAATTTTTTTAAAATTGAAACATAATTTAAATTGTGGTATAATTAAAAAAAGATTTTTAGAATTTCAGAAGGAGGAGAAATAAATAATTATGAATAAGAATTCAATGGGAGTAATAGTAATTTATGTGGTATTTTTGGCAGTATTGATTTTACCAACGTATTTTTGCAAATAAAAAGAAAAAAACAAAAAAAGCTGAGTTAATGGAAAATTTAAAAGTAGGAGCTAAAATAACTACAGTTGGAGGAATTCAAGGAACTATTACAAATGTTTTTACAGATACTGTGGAAGTGAAAATTGATAAAAATGCAAGAATAACTGTTCTTAAATCAGCAGTTGAAAGAATTGAAACAAAATAAGAATTTAGGATATTATGTTTATTGAGATTTATGGATTTTTTTAAAAAAATAATTGAGATGATTAGTAAAAAAATAGGAGGAAAAAAATGAAAAGGATATTATTGTTTTTGTTGCTTTTTTTGTAAGTGCGATTACATTTTTCCGACACTTTAAAAAAAGTGTTTCATATAACAATGGAAAAAAATTGTTGGAACATTTGTAGAAAATAAACAAATTATTCCAAGTGCTTCGATTACAAAAAGTGGGAAATGAAGATATATTGATGCTAAGTTTTGCGAATGGTGATATGGAAAGAAGTGTACCGGCATTTATTAATAGAAATGACCAGTATATAAGAAAAAAATTTATACAGTTAAAAAGTAATGGAATGGTGGTAGTGTATGTATATTTAAAAACCATCTGTAACTTATCAAGTTACTAGCGGAAATGGAGAATTTCAAGTAATATTAGACGGTGGACAAGCAACAACACAAAAATCAATATATACTACGCCTCAAAGACAAACAAATAATAATACAAGAATAACACAAACACAACCTCAAAATCAACAAAATAATATTTCAAGAGGAAATAAAAAATATACAATAATTGTAGATCCAGGACATGGTGGACATGATTCAGGAGCAAGAGGAAATGGATATAATGAAAAAGATATAGCATTGCAAGTTGCAACAAGGCTAGCTAATAATTTAAGACAGGATTACAATGTTATAATGACTAGAGATTCGGATTTCTTTGTACCATTAGATACAAGAGCTAAAATTGGAAATGATGCAAATGCAGATTTCTTTATAAGTATTCATTTAAATTCAAGTTCAAGTTCATCGGCAAATGGAACAGAAGTATTCTACTTTAGTAAAAAAGATCAGGGAAGTTACGCTACACAAGTAGCCAAATTTGAAAATAAAGTTGATGGAAGCTATGAGGATGTGCCATTTTCAGACTTTATTCTAAACGATATTTTTTTATAAGAAAAAAATCAAAAAAACAAGCCAAGCTTATGCAGAATCTGTGTTAAATAATCTTATAAATACAACAGGACTTAGAAGAAGAGGAGTTTTTTTGGAGCAAATTTTGCAGTACTTCGTGGAAGTAATTCACCATCAATACTTGTAGAATTAGGATTTATGAATAATTATTCTGATTTATCGCAATATTTAACACCAGATGGTCAAGAAAGAGCAGCAAATGCTATTGGAAGTGCAATAAAGTTATTTTTAGATAATTTCATTTTTAAATAATGGAAATATTATCCAAATTAGGAGAATTTTATGCCAAAAAAAGAAGAATCAAAAGAAGAACCTAAAAAGAAAAAAAGTATTTTTTTAGCAGCGTATTTTTTTATAATATTGCTTATTTTAATAACGGCTGCTGTAGTTGCAACGAATATATATGACAGGGATAACAGTGAAGAAATACATGTAACTGTTGATAAGAATTTAGTAAAGGAAACAGCGCAAAATGAGGAAACTCAAAATAAAATTTCTATATTTGTATTTGATCCTGGTACAAGAACAATTTATGAGCGAGAAATTGCAATTCCTCGTCAAGTAAACTTAATTGAAGGGATTTTATAAATGGAATTATCAGAAATTCAAATTATATTACAGATGATATGAAATTTAGAAGTGCCTACAACCTTAGAATTGACAATGTAAATACAACAGTTGTAAAATTAAATGCGGCATTCGCAAATTTGAAAAAAATCCTGAATTATTTAATGGATTTTTCTCAAGCTGTAACAAATACAATTTTAAAAAAATTTTTCCCAATATTCAAAGTGTCATAATTCAAATAGATGGGGAAACAAATGTTCAATAAAAAGTAAAATATTTAAATAAAAAAAGTTAAATTAGGCTGTTTTGATATTAATAAGAGATTTTTTTAACAAAAAGATAGCAAGAAGTCTCCGACTTCTACAAGTGGGAGATGAATTGCTTTTTTTATTGAAAAAAAGGATACATCCATGATATAATTTTTTTGTATAAAATATCGAAGAGAAGTTATAAATAATAAAATTTCTAAAGAAATAATTAAAAATAATATTCAAAATCAAAGGAGGTGTAATTTTATGAAATATAATTTAGCATTCAAATACAGAATTTATCCAAATAAAGAGCAGGAATTATTGATAAATAAGACTTTTGGATGTGTTCGTTTTGTTTACAATACGATTTTTGTATATTGCTAATAAAATTTATGAAGAAACTGGAAAAAAATAAAAATAATTACATCTGCCAGTTTGAAGAGTGAAAATCAATTTTTAAAAGAAGTAGACAGTCTAGCACTTTCAAATGCTCAATTGAATGTAAAACGATCGTTTACGAACTTTTTTTCAGAAGAGGACGAAGTTTCCAAGGTTCAAATCTAAAAAGAATAATGTTAAAAGTTATACAACAAATTGTGTGAATAATTCGATACGAATTGAGGAGAATAAATATTTGGTTTTGCCAAAATTGAAAAAGAATAAAATTAAAATATCATAGAGAAATACCGAAGGATTACAAGATAAAATCAGTAACATTGACAAACAGTAATGGAAATTACTATGTTTCTATTTTGACAGAATTTGAAAAAGAAATTCAAAAAAAGTAGCTAGTAATGATAAAGTAATTGGACTTGATTTTTTTCAATGTCTGAATTATTTGTCAGTTCTGAAAACCAAAGGGCTGATTATCCAAAAATATTTTTAGGATGTTGGAGAAAAAAATTGAAAAAAATTACAAAAAAATCATTATCAAGAAAAAGTGAAATTTTCTAAAAAAATTGGTATAAGCAAAAAGCGAAAATATCAAAATTGCATGAATATATCAAAAATTGTCGAAGAGATTTTTTGCATAAATTATCGAAAAAATTGTCTGAAACATATAATGCTGTGATTGTTGAGGATTTGAATATGAAAGGGATGAGTCAGGCATTAAATTTTGGGAAAAGTGTAGGAGATAATGGATGGGGAATGTTTTTGAGAATGCTTGAGTATAAACTGATGTTTTTAGGGAAACAATTTTTGAAGATAGATAAGTGGTTTCCGTCATCGAAAACTTGCAGTAAATGTGGAAATGTTAAAGAGGAACTGAAATTATCAGAAAGAAGTTATAAATGTGAGTGTTGTGGGATTGAAATTGATAGAGATTACAATGCGGCGCTGAATATAAGAGGTGTTGGAAAAGAAATGTTGAAATATTAGGAAATAAAAAAACAGGGCAGGGACTGTCCGAAGAGCTTGGTAAATATATTTGGCTAACAAAAGCAGATACTTCCCAAGAAGCTCCCGCTTCTAAAAGCGGGAGTAGTTCACAGGGATAAATTACAGATGATAAAAAAACGATAGAAAAATAAAGTATTATGTGTTATAATGATAAAAATGACTAAAAAGTGAGAGAATAAATAAAGAAAGGAAGATAGACAATGGGATTCAGAAGTCACAAAAGAGGTATCCAGATCGCATCAGCAGTTATGATGGGGATGTTTGGAATAGCAATGCTTTATTACTGGAATATTATTTTTTTGAAAAATAATATTTTTTTGAAGCTTCAAAAGGTAATAGAGAAGTAATTGCAACAATTAACGGGACAAAAAAATTTATCGTGATGATTTTTGAAAGGGAAGCTTATTCGTTAAAAAAAGTCAGTTAAATGAGATTAATCAGCAAAAAAATGCAGCAGTTGGCACAAGCAGGAGTAAATACTGAGAATATAAAAAAATGTTCCTGATGATATTATAAATCAATATGTTTTACAACTTTTTGATAAATAAGGAAATATTGCTTTCATCGGCTAAGAATTTGGGAATAAGAGTAAGTGGTTCAACTGTTAATAAGGAATTTAAGGCTTATCAAAAACAGTCTAAATTAGGAAAAGATGAATTTTCTCAATATTTAAGATCAGTTGGATATAACGTTACTTCATTTAAAAAAATGATAAAAGACCAGAAAACAGTTGACAAGATGAGAGAAAAATTATTTGCAGATGATAAAGTTACAGATGAGGAAGTTAAAAAGGCTTATGAAAGAAATAAATATACTCAAGCCTTTGAAAAATCAAGAATTTGATGATGTAAAAGATCAAATTAAGGAAAATATGAAGCAAGATAAGGATATTATGATTTTAAATTCATTTATTGCAAAGGCTAAGCAAAAAGCTAAAATTGAGTTTAAAGATGAGGAATTTAAAAAGATGTATGCTAACATAACAGCAGTTGTGGCACAAAATGGAGAGTATAGATATACAAATGCAGATGTAAATGAACAAATTATAAATGCAGTTTCACAAACTCAAGAAGGTTATTCGCCAAAAATGGTAAATGATTTAAAAGGCATGCTAAAAACAAATTTAAATAAATTTATACAAATAGCGAATAAGGCTAAAGCGGCTGGAATAAAGGCAGATGCTGATTTAGTAGGAGTAGATCAGTTAAGAGATTATTCTCAAAAAAATACTATAATTATTTAGTTGATACTTATAAACCTGATAATGCGGCATTACAAGCAAGATTTGATTCTAAGAGGGATAGTTATAATACTCAAAATAGTATAGGCGGTTATGTAATTGGAGAAGAATATCAGGCTGGAGAAAATGATTTTGCTGTGGCGAAAAAGCAGGCTGAAGAAATTATGAAAACTACAAATAAAGATAATTTTGCAGAAAAAGCTAGAGAGTTTTCAAAGGATCCTGGTTCGGCTAAGAATGGCGGAAGTTTAGGAGAAACAGCGGATTTATCAAAACTTGTCCCAGAATTTGCAAATGCAGTTAAAAATGGTAAGGCTGGAGATATTGTGGGACCAATAAAAACACAGTTTGGTTATCATATTATTTACATTCAAAGTAAAGATCCAAAAAATGAAAATGTAGCGAAAGTTAGCCATATTTTAATAACTCCAACTATTTCTGAGGCATCAAAACAAAAAAAGTTGTTAAGAAAAATTCAAGACTTGAAAGCTGAAATTCAAAGCAAGAAAGTTACTTGGAGCACTGTGGAAAAACAAGATAAATATAACTTTAGCGTAAAAAGAAAGATTTAAAAAAACTGGTTAAAACTGATGCAATTCCAGGAATTGGAATAAATAAAGAGCTAATGGATCAAATATTTGCATTGCAGGTAAATGGGTTCTTAGAAAGAAATGATGCAACTGGATATTATTTAATTGCAAAAACATCAGAAATACCATTTACACAAGCAACATTTGAAAATTCAAAAAGAACGTGTAAGATTGGAACTTGCGCATGAATATGCAGATAAGCAGTTGGGAATTACACAATAGTTTTTCTGTTTAAATAGTTAAATTTGATTTATCAAGGATTCTTTTATTGTCAAATAGAAGAAATACAAGATATTAAAAAGAACTGTTTTAAATACTAAAAAAATATTTAAGACAGTTTTTTTATTTATATTAATGCTAAATCTCGTTTAAAATATTATTTGCTAAAATAGACTTTGAACTCTTGTAAAGAAATTTATATTTTAAATGGGAAATAGCATAATTTTATTGAAGACTAGGAGTTAAAATGAGTTATATTGAAAATTTAGAAAGTGTCGAGAAAAAGATGATTGTGGAGGAAAAAGGGTTAAAAAAATAACAGAAGATGCTATTTTTGCTTTCAGAATTTATGAAAAAAATATTTTTAGCAGAAAACGTAAGAATTTGAAAAGTGGGAAAATCATTTTTAGAAATTGGGGCGGGACAAGGGATAATTTCGTTATTACTTTCAGAACTTGATATTATTTCAAAAAAATTTTTTTGCTGTGGAAATTCAGGAGGAAGTTTTTTTGCTGCTTTTAAAAAAAATATAGAGATAAATGATTTAAATGGGAAAAATAATACCAATTAATAAAAAAATATAAAAAAATGTGAATGGAGAGTATGATTTTATTTTTTTCAAATCCGCCGTATAAAAAAACCAGTTCTGGAAAAAAATGCCTGAAAATGAAATGGAACGAATTAGTAAATATGAAATTTTTGCTGACTTTGGAGGAATTAATTTTGGAAATAAGAAGACTTCTAAAAAAATTATGGAGAATTTTTTTGTGGTTGTGCCGAATAGCAGGTTAAATGATGTTTTTCGGTGTATTTATGAAAATAGGCTGAATGTATTGTCGGTTAAGGTGAATAAGTATAAAAAAAGGTGGATCTGGTTGTTGTACATGGGAAAAAAAGGGAGGTAAAGTAAATTCTGGGATTGAAATTGAGTAATTAATCATTAATAAAATATATTGAAATATATAAAAAAATATATAATTGATTTATTGACAATTAAGTAAAAAAATGTTAATATAAATTGTAATTTGATATACAAATATTTTGATACTTGAATTTTTTTGATAAAGTCAAGAATAAATTGTAACTATATAGTTAATAAGTGAACTACTCCCACTTATAGAAGAAGGAGACTTCTTGCTGTCTGTTGTTAGAAATAATCGAAAGGAAGGTAATGAATTATGAAAAAGTTGTTGGGACTGCTGACTTTGATTCTGGCAGTTTCTGGATTTGCTGAAGCGGATCAGGATGTGCTGAAGAATATTAATATTTCTACTGAATATAGGCAGAATTATCAGGATAAAACTGGAGATGATGCGAATGGAATTGGATTTGCCGGGTTTAAAAAGAATAATCGCGGGAGAACACGGGTAAGAAGTATTTTTTCTGGAAAAATTGGATTAGTTGATGAAGGGGATTGGGATTTGACATTCTCGACAAGATGGGATAAGGATCAGAATAGAAATAGATTCAATGGACGAAAAATTACTCAGTATGGAACTTTTAGAAAAACTGATAGAATTTATAGCAAATTGGGACTGGAAAAAAAATTATCAGATGATGTTAAATTGAAAATAAGATGGCAAAAATGATACTTATAGAAATAAGAATTTAGTTACAAAGGAAACTTCTACAACAGGAATTGGAAATGAATTTGCGATAGAATGACATTTAACAGGAAAGTATGGGGACAAAATGTAACATTGGCTGTAGAAGGTGTTTATTTTTGGATTTAAGGGAACAGAAGAGGAGAGTATTATCTAAGCGGAAATGACTTTAAAGGATCAAAAGTTAATGGATGGGGACTTAATGCGGATCTTGAAGTAAGTAATAATATTAAAAAGGGAGAATGGGGAAGTCTAGATTATTATACTTATTTCACGAATCATTACCGAGACACGAATAAGACACAAAAAAATGGGAAAAAGGCTAAACCATCAGTTTATCAAGATTATTATGCAAACTTATCATACACGACACCGTCAGTTGCGGGAATTTACGGGAAAGTTGTCTTAGAAAATGAATTTGAAAGATATCCAAGATATTATTGGGAAAATATGCTTGGTGTAATTACAGAAGCTGGATATAAAAAATCATTTGGAGCGGGAGAAGGTAAAGTTTCCGTAAATCCTTTTGTAAAATATCGTCCGTATTATAGAGATTCTTATAAGGAATCTGGATCTAATAGAAAAACTACAGAAACAGAAGAAGTAAGATTTGGATTATCAGTTAGGGTATTCTGTAAATTAATAAAAATTAATTTAAAAAAATATTATTTAGTAAGGAGTTGAAATAACTCCTTTTTTTATTTAAACAAAAAAAGTCCATTCATATAGAGAACAGAACTTTTTATTCAAAAATATATTATGATTTTTTTATAGCGAAGTTAAATAGTCAACCAGCTCTTTTTCAATTTCACATTAAATTTTCCAATTCTGAAATTGTATTTAATATCTTCAAAATTTTCTGGGTTTTCATCCATTTTTCTTTTTTTCACCACAACTGGAAATTCATTCCAGAAAGTATTATATTTCCCATCAACATAAGAAATTAAAGTAGGTATTTTAATTCTTTCGTCTGCATCTGGAAAAAAATTCTTTAGCAGCTTCTCTTGAACGATAGTCAACTTTTATTTTTGCTATTCAAGTCGCCGAATTTTTTTAAGAAAGGGACAGTTGCACGGCAGTCTGGGCAATAAACTTGTGCCACTGCAATAATTGTAATATCCTTATCTATAGCTTTAATAGCTTTTTCTGTTTCATTTGACAATGAAATTTTTTTCTATAATTCTGAGCTGCTTTTTTTATCTTCTTCTGCTTCAGTCACTTCAAATTTTAAATAATCTTCAAATGTTGCCATATTTTTTTCACCTCGTAAGTTTATTTTTTTACTCTTGATTTCTTATAATATTGTATCATTATTGGATTAGTTTTTTTGCAAGTTTTAAAAAAATTTTTAATTCAATTTTTTGGAATGTGCTAAAAATCAATGTAGGAGGAAATTTTATTATGTATAAGGCGGTAGTAAGCGATTTAGATGGAACGCTTTTTGAATGAAGAACATAAAGTTAGTCCGTTTACAAAGAAAACAATTGAATTGTTGCTGGAAAAAAAGGGATAAAATTTTATATTGCAACTGGACGTGGATATGTCGGAGCAAAAGGAAATTATGGATGAAATTGGACTGAAAATCCCTTTGATTACGTCAAATGGCGCTAGGATTGTAGATGAAAATGGAAAAGAAATTTACGTGAATAATATTGAACAGAAATATGTGGACAAAATTTTTTCAATTGATTATAAATCATTTGACAAGGGAATAATTTTAAATGGATTCTCAGGTAATCATTGGTATGTGACAGAAGATGCCAGAGATTATTTTTATGCTCAAAAGCCAAATAGAAAGCAGTATCCAGAGCAAATTGAGCAGAATAACTTTGAAAAACTTGCTTTTACAAAAATATTTTTTCTAGGCGAGCATAAAAAACTGCTGGAAATAGAAAAGGAAGTAAGAAAAGTAACGAATAATGAAGTTAATATCGTATTTGTAAACGAAAAAAGCTTGGAGATTTTTTCAAATGACTGCGATAAGGCTGTGGCAGCTGGATTTTTGCTTCAAAGAGATGGTTTAATGTTAAAAGATGCAGTTTCATTTGGAGATGGATTTAATGATTATGACTTGATAACTCAAACTGGACTTGGATTTGCAATGAAAAACTCAATTTATAGACTGCTTGAAAAATTAACAGACATAGAAGTTATTGGAAGCAATGCTGAAGATGGGATGGCAAGGAAAGTAAGGGAAATATTTAAGATTTAGTAAAAAAATATAAAATTTAAATATTCTGTTTCTCATTAAATAATAGATTTACAAAGAATTAAAAATATTTTTTTATTAAATAAATTTAGTTTTAAAATAATAAATAAAAATAAAGAGAGAAGGGAAAAAAATGAATAAAAATTGCATTGGTTGTAGATGATACATCATATATTAGAGAGGACATAAAGGATATTCTTGAAGAACAGGGATATAAAGTGTATGAAGCAAGCGATGGGCTGGAAGCTGTGGAAATGTATAAAAAGGTAAATCCATCTGTTGTAACTATGGATATAAATATGCCAAGAATGCACGGATTAAAAGCTGCACAAGTTATTACGGATTTGGATAAGGAAGCTAGAATTATGATTTGCAGTACAATGGTTATGTTTCCTAATTATATGAAAATGGGGAAAGAAGCTGGAGCAAAGGCATTTTTGCCAAAACCTTTTAATGAAGAGGAATTTATGAATGAGTTTTCAAAATTATTTTTATAAAAATATAAAGAATTGAAAAAAAATAGCTGTATTAATGAGATTTTTATATTATTCTTCGTTTATAATAGCAAATTTGCTATAAATTTTTTTATGATGGATAAAAAAACTAAATAAAGTATAATTTCTTATAGATTTTTACATAATAAAAAGAAGGAGAGAATAAAATGTTTAAAGCTGTTGTAAGTGATTTGGACGGTACACTTTTTGAATGCAGAACATAAAGTGAGTGAATTTACTAGGGAAACAGTAGAATTATTATTGAAAAAAGGAATAAAATTTTATATTGCGACTGGAAGAAATTATTTAGGAGCAAAAGAAGCGATGGATGAGCTTGGAGTGAAAGTTCCGCTTATTACTTCACACGGATCTGTTATTCTTGATGAAAATGGGAATGAAATTTTTTCAAATAATTTGAAGCGAGAATACTTGGATAAAGTCTTGGATATTGATTACAAGTCGTTTGGGAAAGATATAATTATAACTGGATATTCTGGACCAAATTGGTTTGTTACTGAAGATTTGCGAGAATATTTTTTTACAATAAAAAAAGCCTGATAGAACTAGATATCCAAAAACAAATTACTCCTGAAGAATTTAAAAAGCATAATTTTACAAAAAAATATTTTTTTCTTGGAGAAGATCATGATGAACTGCTGGAACTTGAAAATGAAATAAGAAAAAGCGGTTGGAGATGGAAATATAAGTCTTTTATTTGCAAACGAAGGAAGTTTGGAAGTGTTTTTCGGCAAACTGCAATAAGGCAAAAAGCGGCTGAAGTGCTGCTTGAAAGAGACGGACTTACATTAAAAAGATGCAGTTTCATTTGAGTGACGGATTGAATGACTATGAATTGATAACAGAAACTGGTCTTGGATTTGTGATGGGAAAATTCGATTTATTTGCTGCTTGAAAAAAATTGACAGATACGGAAGTTATTGAAAGTAATGCTGAAGATGGAATGGCAAAAAAATTAAGAGAATTATTTAATTTATAAAAAAATTAGAATTTAAAAAAATAACTAAATAAAAGAAATAGGAAAGGGGAGTTTATGTATAAAGCAGTTATCAGTGATTTGGATGGAACTTTACTATGCAGAGGGCATCATGTTACAAAATTTACTAAAGATGTGATAAAGGAAATAATAGAAAAAGGAATAAACTTTTATATTGCTTCAGGTAGAAGTTATGACCAAATTGGGTATATAACTGAGCAGCTTGAGGTAAAAATTCCTATTATAGCTGCAAATGGCGCAAGAATCTTTGATGCAGATGGAAATATGATTTATGAAAAAGGCTTGCCAAAAGAAGCGGCAGAGGCAATCTTGGGACTGGATTATGAAAGCATAGCTGAAGGTTCACATTTAAATATTTTTTCAGGAAATGACTGGATTATTACAAAGGGAACGGCTCAAAAAGTGTATGACAGAATTTCAAGGGATGTAAAAGTTGACTTTAAGGAAGTTCCAAAGAATGAATTGAAAAACTTGGATATTTTAAAAATATTCTACATTGGAGAACATGAGCAGCTTACAAACTTGGAAAAAGCCATCTTGAAAATAAGAAATGATGTAAATATTATTTTTGTTGCCGATTATTGTATGGAAATTATGGCAAAAGGAGCCAATAAGGGTGCAGCGGCAAAATTCCTGCTAGAAAGAGAAGGTTTGGAACTGAAGGATGCGGTAGCTTTTGGCGATGGTGAAAATGATTTTGAAATGCTTACAATGGTTGGAAAAGGTTATGCAATGGGAAATTCCATTGAGAGATTAAGAAAGCTGCTGCCGAAGGATTTTGAATTTGTTGGAGCAAATACAGAAGATGGGGAAGCTGTGAAATTGCAGGAATTGTTTTTGGAAAGAGCAAAGAATATTTAATTATAATTTTGATTATTTGTATAGTAAAACTTATTTAAAACTGAACTCAAAAAAATTATGACTTTTTTTACTCAAACCCTAGATTTATATAATTTTTAGCAGTTCTATTTTAAAATAATATCGGAGATAATAAGTTGATAATTTCAGCATTAACCGTTGGATATAGAAGAAATATTTGTAAAATTAACATAATTAAAAAAATAACCGTTCTTATAAATAACAGCGGTTATTTTTTTATTTGATTTATTGCAGCATAACCAAAGTAATATTTTTTTGTTGGTTATTTTATTATTATTTTTTTCTAATTTTGTAGAAATCGCATCCACATCATACTGTTTTTTTCCAAATTAATTTGAGAATTATTCTTTAAGTCATAATAGGCTGCAACTCCTATCATAGCCGCATTGTCTGTACAATATTCCATTTTAGGAAAATGAACTTGAATTTGCTCATTTTCATCAGTCTTTAAATTTGTAAATTCTAAAAATTTTTTTCACGAAGCCGTTTATTTGCAGAAACGCCGCCTGCAACAAGTATCGTTTTCACATCCTTTTCCTTTACAGCCATTAAAATTTTTATCATATAGAACATTTACAATAATTTCCTGAAGAGATTTTTGCAATATCTTCCTTTGAAATTGGATTACCTTTCATATTTTTGGCTATTTACATAATTAGTTATGAAAGTTTTTATCCCGCTAAAACTAAAATTGTAGCCATCAACTTTTGGTTTTTTTATTTTTAGAATATCTTCACCATTTACTGATAGTCTATCAATATGCGGACCTCCAGGATATTCCAGTCCCAATATTCTGGCAATTTTGTCATAAGTTTCTCCAACTGCATCATCTAATGTTTCACCAAGCAAATCAGTGATTATTTTTCCATTTTCTTCATAAATATAATATAAGTTTGTATGTCCGCCTGACACGACTAGCGATATTGCAGGCAATTTTACATCGTTGTCGATGAAACTTGAGAAAATATGTCCATTAATGTGATTTACTGGAATCAATGGAATATTATTGGCATAACTTAGGGATTTTGCAAACATTAAGCCTACAAGCAAAGATCCAATAAGTCCAGGAGTGTTCGTTACAGCGATATAATCAATATCGCTTAATTTACAGCTGGCTTTTTCCAGAGCTTCAGTAAATACTGGTAAAATATTTTCTATATGGTGCCGTGAGGCAATTTCAGGCACTACACCGCCAAATTCCTTGTGAATGTCAATTTGTGTGGAAATAATGTTACTTAAAATTTTTTTCCCATCCTCAACAACTGCAACGGAAGTTTCATCACAAGATGATTCAAATGCAAGTATTTTTCATAATTTTTTTCTCTTTCTATTTTTTTATTATTTGAGAGTGCATATAATTTTGTATAAATGTATAACAAACCTAATGATATAAGTTTTTTTAGTTTATTTACACAAAAAAAGTTTACACTTTCTTTTTTATAGAATCATTTGATAATTTATAAACTATGTAATTATTGGTAAAATTTTATTTTTTTATAAAATCTTTTAATATTAAAAATCTTGAATAAATAAAATTAAGTCTGTTAATTGTATTCTTTAACAATTTTATTAAATACAGTTTCTACCGAGATTCCCAGTCATGCAATCTGCATATTTTTTTGGAAATTTATCATCTCCGTAAAGTGAATGTGGTGGACAGCTTGGATTATTCAGTAAAAAAAGTATTTTTTTCAAAGGAAAATAATTTTTGGATCAGTTTCATTCAAAAAAATACAAAAAGTCTTGGCTTTTTACAGCTCTGGCTATATGAAATGAGCCTGAATCATTTGCAACAGCCACTTTTTGCATATTTTTAACAATATTCCGCTTTCCTTAAAGGAAATTTTTCCCGCACAAATCAATAATTTGTCCATCTTCATCAGCTTTTACAACATTTGCATCTTCTTTCCCACCAATCACAAAAAAATTCTCAATTTCTCCTCATTATTTACAAATTTATTTTTTTATTTTTCCAAAAATTTTTTGCCAATTCATCATAATAAGGCCACTTTTTTTCGTAAACTTAGAGGCTCCAGGAGCTAGCACGAAATATTTTTCCATCTTTTAAATTATATTTTTTTACAAATTTCTCTTCAGATTGCTTGTCAATATAAAAATTCCAGATTATCTCCAAGTCCATTTTTTTATATTTTTCATCAGAAAAAAATTTATTCTCAATTTCTTTAAAGCTGTAAAATAACTTTCAACAATTGTGCAATCTGCATTATAAGTTATAAGTTTTGATTTTACAAGAATAGTTTTTCCACCATTTTTTCTTTTTTTGTATCGGCAATATTGAGTATGCCTGGTTTCAAGACTTTTTCCAATAATTCTAGACAAAAAAATTTAGAATGAAGATCAATGACATAATCATAATTTTCTGTTTTTTTAGTCTATTTATCATATCTTTTATATATTTTTCGGTCTTTACTTTTTCTTTTTCTCAAAAAAATTATCAAATTCCTAATTTCAGGATTTAACGAAATTGCTTCAGAAAAAAAGTATCATAAACTGCAAAATCTATTACAGCCTTTTGGATATTTCTCTTTAATTGCCCTTATTACTGGAGTTGTAAGCACTACATCCCCAAATGAGCTAAATCTTATTATTAATATTTTCATATTTTTTTCCTCTTCTAAAGTCTAATATTTTACTCGGTTTCTTTAAATTAAGCAAAGATTCCCTGCAAAATATCTATAAATTTTTGATTTATGTTACTTTATGTTATTTTATAATTTAAAACTATTATTAGTCAAGTGTTTTTTTCTTTCTAAAAAAATAGAATAAAATATAATTTTTATTTTTTTCAAATGGGATTTAGTATTAAATCCTAAATTTATATGATTTTTAATAGTTTAATTTTTGAATGAATTCGAGTGTAAAAATAAAAAATGTAGCTATCTAACTACATTTTATAAAAATACCTACATTAATGCAAGTACGACTTAATTAATATAATGGTGCCTAGAAGAAGATCTCGAACTTCCGACCCTACGGGTATGAACCGTATGCTCTAGCCAACTGAGCTATCTAGGCATTTGGTGGCGGGAGCTGGATTTGAACCAACGACCTTCGGGTTATGAGCCCGACGAGCTACCATGCTGCTCTATCCCGCGACAATGAAAGTTTTTATTAAGTGGTGCCTCGGGCCGGACTTGAACCGGCACGGGATAAATTCCCACAGGATTTTTAAGTCCTGTGCGTCTACCGATTTCGCCACCAAGGCATATTTACTTAAAAGTAAACTTACAAATAAGATTATACAGTATTTTTTTAAATTTGTCAACAACTTTTTTTTCTAGATTTTTTTTAGTTAAAGTGGTAAAATACATTATAAGATATTTTTAGATCTCTCAAAAATTAAATTAATAAAAGCTAAACAAATTTAATGAACTTAAACTTCAGCCTGCTTTATAAAGATTACTTTAAAACTAAGTTTAAAGTTATGATAATTTTACTCAAATCCTAGTTTTTACTCAATTTTTTTATTAGTTTGGTTTTTAAGGAGATCTGAGTATATATAAATGAAAATTTTAGAATTACAGGATTTTTGGAAAAAGGGAGAGTATGTGAAAATGTATAAAATATTTAAAGATGTAAGTTACAAGTTGCTTCAAGAGGTGAAAACTTTGAAATTAGGGGTATTGAGTATGATTCACGAAAAAAATCGAAAAAGGATTTTTGTATTTGTGGCAATGACAGGAAGTGCTGTGGATGGGCATGATTTTTATTCAAAAGGCTATTGACAGCAGGGGCTAAAAATGATTATTTGTGAAAAGGGATGTAAATGCAAAAAGAGTATAGAAATGCTAATTTTGTAACTTTTGTTCAAGTGGAGGATATACGTAAAAAAATTAGGAATAATTGCTTCAAATTATTATGATTATCCACAAAATAAAAATAAAAAAATAGTTGGAATTACAGGAACAAATGGCAAAAACTACATCAAGTTTTATTTTTGGAAAATATTTTGGAAAAAAACAGCTAGAATAGGAACTACTGGAAATCGTATTTTTAGATGAAGAGTTTGAAACAGTTAATACAACTCCAGAATCATTAGAATTAATAAAATTAATAGATAAAAAGTGTAAAAAAAGGTGCAGATTACTTTATAATGGAAGTAAGTTCCCATGCCCTTCAAATTGGACGTGTAGATATGCTTAAATTTGATTCTGCAATATTTACTAACTTGACACAAGACCACCTTTGATTTTTCATAAAAACTATGGAAAATTATTTTTAATGCCAAGAAAAAAATATTTTCAATGCTGAGAAATAATGGTGTAGGAATAGTTAATATTGACGATAAATATGGGGAAAAAAATTTATTCTGAAAAAAAGATGGAAATAATGATTATATTTCTATAAGTATAAAAAAAACGAAGAAGCTGATGTGGGGAGATATTTTAAATTATACAAATCATGGAATGAAAATAAAAAAATAAATTTGGATAATTATTTTGAAAGAAGAAACCTTGTAAAAAAATAAAGATGAAGAAGAATACAAATTTGAAATAGAATTAGTGGGAGAATATAATTTGTATAATGTCCTTGGCTGTGTTGCCAGCGCATTGTCGCTTGGGGCAAAAATGGATTTTATTGTGAAAAAATTACAGGAAATGCCATCAGTTCCAGGAAGATTTGAGACAATAAAAAATGATCTGGAAGCAAGAATTGTAGTGGATTTTGCACATACAGATGATGGACTTTTAAACATTGGAAAAACCTTAAAGCAAATTACAGATAATCAAGTAATAACAATATTTGGCGCAGGTGGCGACAGAGATCACGACAAGCGTCCAAAGATGGCAAAAGCAGCAACAAAATTTAGTGATTACATCATTTTAACATCAGACAATCCTCGTACAGAAAACCCTGTAAAAATTTTGGCAGATATAGAAAAAGGGCTTATTGCTGAAAAATATCCATTTGACAAATATATAATTATTTCTGATAGGGAAAAGGCAATAAGATATGGAATGAGACTTCTTCAAAAGGGGGACAGCCTTTTAATCGCAGGAAAAGGACATGAAACTTATCAAATAATTGGAAATGAAAAAACACATTTTGATGATAGGGAAGTAGTAAGAAAAATTTTGGCTGGGAAATAAAAACCTCTATTAAAGGTATTGACAATGAAAAAAATTGGAGGTATACTTATAGTTTAGCAAGTTTAACTGATGGATTTGAATTTCATGGTTATGGAAGAGCAGGACTTCTTATAAATCAAAATGGAGATAAAGGAAGCGCATTTAAAGTTCAAGATGAAGGATTTGCTCAAAAATATAGATTAGGTAATGAAGACGATACTTATGCTGAATTAGAATTAGTGAAAAAATTTGATGTAAATGGAGCAAAAGGTTCAATTCATTATATGTTCTCAACAAAATCAGGTTTAGGAAACGAATATAAAACATGGACTTTTGGAAGTTCAACAAATCCAGGTTCAGAAAATGATTCATTTAAAACTAGACAATTTTATGTTGATATAACTCCAAATGATGGAGTTACTTATTGGGTAGGTAAAAGATATTACGGAAGAGAAGACATTCATATAAATGATTATTATATTAAAAATTATTCAGGAACAGGAGCAGGAGTTCAAAATATAAAACTTGGTTCAGGAACAGCTGATGTTGCATTAATTGCAAATGATCCAAGTGATCATCCAGAATATACACTTCATACAAAATACACAGTAGGACCATGGGCTTTTGAATTGGCAGGACATACAATGAAATCAGATTCTATAGATAAAGATATAACTGAATGGGGAACACAAGGTTCAGTAAGTTATAATTTACCTGGTTTTTATGGATTAAAAGATAAAGGAACTTCTAAAATAGTGTTACAAGGTGGAGTTGGTCTTGGTGCAGGAAGCGGACTTGGTAGTGCTACTGCTTGGGGAGACAGTAGAAAAGATGCATACTCTTTGAATTTAGTAACATACGGTCAAGCAAATCTTTCTGATAAATGGCAAATAATGCCTGAATTAGGTTATAGATATGATAAAAATTTATATGATAAAAAAATTTTTGTAGGAGTTAAAGGACAAAAACAACAATGGTTAACAGCTGGTGTACGACTTGTAAACCCAATTACACAACATTTTGCTATGCAATATGAAACAGGATTAGATTATGTAAAAAGTTAATAAGAAATCAGAAAAACTATAATAGTGGACTATTTAAATTAACCGTTGCTCCGACATTAAAACTTGATACAGAAAATTTCTGGGGAAGACCTGAAATTAGAGCGTTTGTAACTTATGGACATGGATTTGGAGATAAAAAAATTTATAAGAGTTGATTCAGATGGAAAAAGAACATAATAAAGGTGTACAATTTGGGATTCAAACAGAAGTTTGGTTTTAGTTTATAATTTGTAATTTGAAAAAAATCAAAAAAATTTCAAAAAAAGTAGTTGACAAATATTTTTCTTTTATGATAATATATATCTTGTCGATACGAAAATGTATCAACGGACAATAGAGATATTAATAATGTAAAGAAGCAATTAAGTGTATAATCAATAAAGTCAAGTATCTTGAAAAAGATAACGTCAAGACTAATTAGGTGAAATTTAAATATATGTAAATATATTGAATGAAGAGTTTGATCCTGGCTCAGGATGAACGCTGACAGAATGCTTAACACATGCAAGTCTTTGGCGAAAGCTGTGCTTGCACAGCCCTAGCCAAGGCGGACGGGTGAGTAACGCGTAAGGAACTTGCCCTGCAGTCAGGGATAACAGACGGAAACGACTGATAAAGACCTGAGTAAAGTCAGGCGGACTCATGTCCAGCCTGATGAAAAAGAGATGCTGCAGGAGAGCCTTGCGTCCTATTAGCTTGTTGGTGGGGTAACGGCCCACCAAGGCAATGATAGGTAGCCGGCCTGAGAGGGTGGACGGCCACAAGGGGACTGAGATACGGCCCTTACTCCTACGGGAGGCAGCAGTGGGGAATATTGGACAATGGGGGCAACCCTGATCCAGCAATTCTGTGTGCACGATGAAGGTTTTCGGATTGTAAAGTGCTTTCAGCAGGGAAGAAAAAAATGACGGTACCTGCAGAAGAAGCGACGGCTAAATACGTGCCAGCAGCCGCGGTAATACGTATGTCGCAAGCGTTATCCGGAATTATTGGGCATAAAGGGCATCTAGGCGGCCAGATAAGTCTGGGGTGAAAACTTGCGGCTCAACCGCAAGCCTGCCCTGGAAACTATGTGGCTAGAGTACTGGAGAGGTGGACGGAACTGCACGAGTAGAGGTGAAATTCGTAGATATGTGCAGGAATGCCGATGATGAAGATAGTTCACTGGACGGTAACTGACGCTGAAGTGCGAAAGCTAGGGGAGCAAACAGGATTAGATACCCTGGTAGTCCTAGCTGTAAACGATGATTACTGGGTGTGGGCATGAAGAGTGTCCGTGCCGAAGCTAATGCGATAAGTAATCCGCCTGGGGAGTACGGCCGCAAGGCTGAAACTCAAAGGAATTGACGGGGACCCGCACAAGCGGTGGAGCATGTGGTTTAATTCGACGCAACGCGAGGAACCTTACCAGATCTTGACATCCTACGAAGGCCTGTGAGAGCAGGCTGTGCCTTCGGGAACGTAGAGACAGGTGGTGCATGGCTGTCGACAGCTCGTGTCGTGAGATGTTGGGTTAAGTCCCGCAACGAGCGCAACCCCTATTGCTAGTTGCCATCATTAGGGTTGGGAACTCTAGCAAGACTGCCTGCGAAGAGCAGGAGGAAGGTGGGGATGACGTCAAGTCATCATGCCCCTATGATCTGGGCTACACACGTGCTACAATGGTCGGTACAGAGAGCCGCAAAGGCGGCAACGCTAAGCCAATCTTTAAAGCCGATCCAAGTTCGGATTGAAGTCTGCAACTCGACTTCATGAAGCTGGAATCGCTAGTAATCGCAGATCAGCAATGCTGCGGTGAATACGTTCTCGGGTCTTGTACACACCGCCCGTCACACCACGAGAGTTGTCTGCACCTGAAGCTGCCGGTCCAACCGCAAGGGGGAAAGCATCTAAGGTGTGGATAGTGATTGGGGTGAAGTCGTAACAAGGTATCCGTACCGGAAGGTGCGGATGGATCACCTCCTTTCTAAGGAGAAATAAAGCACTGCTTCTTTTATATATCTTTATAAACTGTTAGGACAATGGGAAATGAATAGTAGGTAAAAGATTATAACTAAACTAGAGTAAAAAGTTATTCTGGATATAAAAGCTAATAAGGGCACACGGAGGATGCCTAGGCAGCAACAGCCGACGAAGGACGTGATAAGCTGCGATAAGCCGGGAGAAGATGCACATAATCATTGATCCCCGGATTTCCGAATGGGTAAACCTGCATGCCTGGAGGGCATGCGTGAAAACGGCAAGCCTGCGAACTGAAACATCTAAGTAGCAGGAGGAAAAGAAAGTAAAAACGATTCCCCAAGTAGCGGCGAGCGAACAGGGAAAAGCCTAAACCGTGCCAGTGTCAAGCGGACAGCGTTGCTGGCACGGGGTTGAGGGACTTCCATTAACGGATTGTCATAATGTTTAATCTATATATGTGTAAGTGGAATCAGTTGGGAAGCTGAACCAAAGAAGGTGAAAGTCCTGTAGAACATAAAACATATATAGAGACTGGAAGCACCCGAGTAGCGTCAGGCACGAGGAATCTGGCGTGAATCAGCGTGGACCAAATCACGTAAGGCTAAATACTGTTGTTGACCGATAGTGAAGAGTACCGTGAGGGAAAGGTGAAAAGAACCCTGAGCAAGGGAGTGAAACAGAATTTGAAACCGTGTGCTTACAAACGGTAGGAGCACGTTATGTGTGACTGCGTGGATTTTGGTTAATCATCCTGCGAGTTATGACTGGTGGCAAGGTTAATAGACGGAGCCGAAGGGAAACCAAGTCTTAATAGGGCGTCAAGTCGCCAGTCATAGACGCGAAACCTAGTGATCTAGGCCTGTCCAGGCTGAAGCTGAGGTAAGACTCAGTGGAGGGCCGAACTCACCGCCGTTGAAAAGTTGGGAGATGAGATAGGTCTAGGGGTGAAAAGCCAATCGAACTAGGAGATAGCTCGTTCTCTCCGAAATGCATTTAGGTGCAGCCTTGAACTGAGATATGTGGGGGTAGAGCTCTGTATGATCTAGGGGGCGTACTGCTTACCGAAATCAAGCAAACTGCGAATACCATATATCATGTTCAGGAGTGAGTCCGTGGATGACAAGGTCCTCGGACGAGAGGGGAACAGCCCAGACCGCCAGCTAAGGTCCCTAATTATGTCTAAGTGGGAAAGGAGGTGGACATTCATAGACAACCAGGAGGTTGGCTTAGAAGCAGCCATGCCTTGAAAGAGTGCGTAATAGCTCACTGGTCGAGAGTGCCTGCGCCGAAGATGTAACGGGGCTAAGACATAAACCGAAGCTGCGGAAGATACACTGTATCTTGGTAGGAGAGCGTTCTGTAGGCCGTCGAAGGGATGCCGCAAGGCCGTCCTGGAGGTATCAGAAGCGAGAATGCAGGAATGAGTAGCGAGAAGGCGGGCGAGAATCCCGCCGGCCGGAAGTCCAAGGTTTCCAGGGGAAGGCTTGTCCGCCCTGGGGAAGTCGGGACCTAAGCATAAGCAAAATTGTGATGGCGAATGGAAAACAGGTTAATATTCCTGTACCGCTGTTATCGCTTGAGAGACGGAGTGACGCAGGAAGGTATGCGAGAAGGCTGACGGTTTAGCCTTTCTAAGGGCCCAGCGTGGGCGTGCAGGTAAATCCGCACGCCTAAACGTGAGACCTGACGGGGAAGTGCATTTGCATAAGTCGCAGATCCTACACTGCCAAGAAAAACTTCTATCGATGAGAAGCAGCGCCCGTACTGTAAACCGACACAGGTGGACAGAGTGAGAAACTTAAGGCCGACAGGATAACTCTAGCTAAGGAACTCTGCAAAATAGCCCCGTAACTTCGGGAGAAGGGGTGCCTGATATACCTGAAGAGAGAAACACTCCTAGGGAAAACAGGCCGCAGTGAAGAGTCTCAAGCAACTGTTTACCAAAAACACAGGTCTATGCTAAGCTGAAAGGCGACGTATATGGGCTGACACCTGCCCAGTGCCGGAAGGTTAAGAGGAGGAGTGAGAGCTCCGATTTGAAGCCCCGGTGAACGGCGGCCGTAACTATAACGGTCCTAAGGTAGCGAAATTCCTTGTCGGGTAAGTTCCGACCTGCACGAATGGTGAAATGATTTGAGAGCTGTCTTGGCTGGAGACCTGGTGAAGTTGTAATGCCGGTGAAGATACCGGCTACCTGCAGTAGGACGGAAAGACCCCGTGGAGCTTTACTGTAGCTTGGCATTGGGTTCTGGCAATGTGTGTATAGGATAGTTGGGAGACTATGATGTAATGGCGTCAGCCATTGCTGAGTCGCTGTTGGAATACCAACCATATGCTGTCGGAATTCTAATCTGGCAACGGAGACAGTGCTAGGTGGGCAGTTTGACTGGGGCGGTCGCCTCCCAAAGAGTAACGGAGGCGTTCAAAGGTTCCCTCAGGCTGGATGGAAATCAGCCTAAGAGTGCAAACGCATAAGGGAGCTTGACTGCAAGACTGACGGGTCGAGCAGGTACGAAAGTAGGAGTTAGTGATCCGGCGGTTCCGTATGGAAGGACCGTCGCTCAACGGATAAAAGCTACCCCGGGGATAACAGGCTGATACTTCCCAAGAGTCCATATCGACGGAAGTGTTTGGCACCTCGATGTCGGCTCGTCTCATCCTGGGGCTGGAGAAGGTCCCAAGGGTTGGGCTGTTCGCCCATTAAAGAGGCACGCGAGCTGGGTTCAGAACGTCGTGAGACAGTTCGGTCCCTATCCACTGCAGGCGCCTGAATATTGAAAAGATCTGACCTTAGTACGAGAGGACCGGGTTGGACAGACCTCTGATGTATCAGTTGTCACGCCAGTGGCATGGCTGAGTAGTCACGTCTGGTACGGATAACCGCTGAAAGCATCTAAGCGGGAAGCCGACTTTGAGATGAATATTCGTAGTATCCATAGAGAACATATGGTTGATAGGCTAGGGGTGCAAGTGCAGCAATGCATTTAGCTGACTAGTACTAATATTACGTCTGCTTTTAAGATAATCTTTTACTGCTGCTATTTATTTCTCATTGTCTTAATGGACAGTATATATATCTAGTTTGGTGATGATAACGACAGGGATACACCCGGAAACATTTCGAACCCGGCAGTTAAGTCTGTTAGTGCCTAAAAATACTTGGATTTCATCCTGGGAAGATAGGTAGTTGCCAAACTTTTTTTAAATATGTGTGTCTCCGTAGCTCAGCTGGTTAGAGCATCTGACTGTTAATCAGAGGGTCGTTGGTTCGAGTCCAACCAGGGGACGCCATTTTTTTATTTTGCAGAATTTGAATTTATTTTTTTGTCATGTCATATTCTCCTTAGCGGAGTTTTTTTATTTATAGTAAACTACTTTTAAAACTGAAATTAAAAATTATGACTATTTTACTCAAACCCTGAATTTATATAATTTTTAACTCAAAATGATAAATTGAGATTGAGAGTGAAAAAAATTTTTTTGTGTAAATGGATTCATCTGCTAGTTTAAATAAAATTCTGGACACTCTCGATAGAATAGATATAATAATTAAAAAAATATTTTTGTTTTTAAATATTTTATTCTGTTTTTTTGGCTGCATTTGATTTGACAATATATTAATTTTTTTGTTTACAAAAATATGCCATTCATCTCACGACTAAAGTTGTGGATGTTCTGGCATAATTAATAAATAATTATTTTTTTACAATGCTATGTATTTTTTTCATTTTCAAAGGTAAATATTTTTGTATTGACCGTTACCGATTAATTTTCGTTCATCTAAATCATCAGCTTCTCTATTTTTGGATGTAGTTAAAAAAATAATTCCAGTACAGTTCCGTGTGTTACAATTAGGATATTTCCTGATTTTTTTGTTCTTCTCTAATTTTTTTCTAGGCCTTTTTAAAAAAATCGTTCTAATCCATCTTTTAATTCTTCTCCTTTTTATATTTTTTTGGCATTGTAATTTTTTTACATCGTAAAAAGTAATTATGGGCTTCTTTTGGATATTTAATGAAAGTTTCTTTAAATGTCAGACCCTGCCATTCTCCAAAGTGAATTTCGTTTAATTCAGATAATTTTTTTGAAGTTTTAGTTTTTTTGATCTGAAGTTTTTTTCTTGTTCATATTTATTATTTTTCTAAGATTATTTCTGCAGTAGCAATTGTTCTTCCCATTTGGCTTGTGTAACCTGCTTCAAAAATTTACGTTTTTAAGTTCCTTGGCAGTTTCTTTTTACTTTTTTTCAATTCCTTCTGGAGTAAGTGGTAATTTAACTGACCTTGAAATTTTTTTCCAATACATTCCATTCTGTTTGGCCGTGTCTGACAATGTATAGTTTTTAATTTATTATTCATGTTTTTTTATCCTTTCTATGATTCTTTATATTTAAAAACTCAAATTTAATTTATTTATCTAATAAAAGACTTGAGAACTTAATATTTATATCATATCCTGAACCTCCCACGACTGAAGTCATAGGGTTCTAAAATCTTTAAAAATCTTTAAAAATTTTTCTAAGAAGTTTGATTTTAAAATCCTTATTCTTTTAGGTGTGTTCAGCTCACCTCTATTGTATAGGATACTTAAATCCACAACTTTACTTTTTTTCTTAAAATATTTAATGCTCCATTACAATCTGCATTTATGAGTTTACCTTTGCTTGTTTGATATAGTCCTCTTTTTATTCTTTTTCCACTGAATATATATTCTTGTAGATTTTTCTTTATCATATATTGGAATTTCATCTCCATCAAAGAAACTTGCTTTTTGATGTATAACTCTCTTCTTGTAGTTTAAATTCTATTCCATATAGTTTACATAGATATATTAATTTATCTCTTAATTTTTCCATATGGTATATTTACAAAATTTTGATTATTTATACTTCCTATATTTGAATTTCTTTGAAAATCTTCATTATATCCTAGAACTATTTTTTTCCTATATCATTATTAAGACAATAATTTATTATTATTCTTGCTGCTTTTGAAAGATAATCTTCTATACGATTATTTCTCTTTCTAGCTATTCTCTTTTGCCTTAATGTTGTTCGGGAGGTGTTTTGCTTTATCTTTTATACTTTGTAATTTTGCATTTATCTTATTATAGTATTGATTTATTGATTTTAATTTTTCTACCATTTATTATGAATGAAGCTCCAGTATTTGTAACACAAGTACATAGATTGTCTATACCCTAAATCAATTCCTAGTACATTTTCTTTATTTAATTCCCTTTGAACTTCTTTTTACCTCATAAGTATATTGAATTTCAAAGTACCTAGAATGTTGTTTTGGTATTATTCTAATTTCTTTTATCTTCTTGTTTTTTTAATACTGGTGGTAGTTTTTATTGCGATTTCTTATGTGTCTTTCTAAACGAATTTGAATAAGGAACTATCAGAATATCATCTTTTAATCTTACAAAACCTATAACAAGAGTTGTAAAACCATCTTTATCAAGATAATTAGGTAATTTTATTTTTTTATTATCATATTGACTATTCTTAGCAAGTTTTTAAAAGTCCAAAAAAATGATTTAAAACTTCCATCCACTTCTTTTTAGAATTTGTTGAGCCATATTAGAATTTAACTCTTATAGTTCTCACTTTATAGTTTTCGTTATAACTTAAATAGTTTTTATTTTTTTAAAAATAGTATTGTCTAACATTGTATATAGCCTGATTCTTTAAATTCTTAGCTATATGGCACAAATATTTTAAATTTTTTTAAACTCCTTTTTACTAAGATGTTTTTACTTGTTGTTTTTAAAAGTTAAATACGAGTGTGTTTATAATTTTTGTGTAAAGTAGTAAATAAATCTAGTAAACTCAATACTTTGCTGTTCTATTTACACAAAAATTTGTACACACTCTTAAATACATAGATATCACCTCCTTTTCATCAGAGATATTATACCATATATTCTACATTTTATCTGTTTATTTTTAAATATTTTTAAAGTTTTTAAAACCCCACAACTTCTTGTTATTTCTAACAAGCACAGACTATATCTTATTCATATCCTATTTCAAGGACTTAGGCGAAACCACTTCCAATACCAATCGCTTGTATTGTACTCCCCTCACGAGAGATAGTCGTTGAACTTTACTTTTCAGTCTTAGCTGCTGATTGTCTATTATATTCCTTTCTATACGTATGGCTCAATGTTTAGAATTTAACCTTGCACCATCTAGTATATTTTTTCTGCTTTCGCCACCTTCACATTTGCCTCTTGTGAGTAAGATTGCTATGTTGTGGTTATACTAGCTTTAAGAATTCCCAGCAATTCAGTTTCTTTGTTGCGCAGTTCTTTCTGTGTCTACATACAAGTTTCCCTATATGCTTACTAAAATTTTTATGCAATTCATCTCACGACTAAAAGTCGCGAGTGTTCTTGCTTTATTTAATAAATTTTTTTGTAAGGAGTCAAGATATCTTGTTAGTAAATATAAAATATGATTTTTATTTTTAAATGAGTTTTTGCCATAAAATTATATTGAAAAAAATTAAGATAATACAAATTTTGAATTTGTTTAAAAAAATTGGGTTATAAAGATAAAAAAACAATTATGATTTTTTTAATTTTATTTATATGAAAAAAATAATTTATTAATTTTTAAGTAATAAATTAAAATTTATGAAAATAAATATCAATAAAAAAAATAAATAATGTGGTATAATTAGAAAGTGATAAATTGTAATTTTTTTAAAATTAAGCAATTTTTTTACAATTGAAATATGAAAAGCATAAAATAGTGAACAGTTTTTTTATATGTAAAAAGGGGATAATTGGAGGAATTTAAAATTATAGTTAGGAAAAGGGAAATTAGATGATTTGGATAATTGGAGGAACAAAGGATTCTAGAATTATTTTTAGATGAGGTTATGAAAATTAGGGAAGATGATATTGTTGTGAGTACGGCTACTGAATATGGCGGGAAATTACTGGAGGATGTGGCTGAAAAATAAACGGATACATATAATTTCAGAAAGATTGAGTGTATTACAAATTGAAAATTTAATTTTGGAAAAAAATATTGATTAAAAATTATGGCCGAAAATTTGAGAAAGGCAATATAGTCAGCATATATAGAAATATGTATGCATAGGCAGTTTTAAAACTGTCTAATACTGCTTGAATTGCTGGAAAACCCTAAAGCCAATTTGACTACAACATAATATCTTTTTTTGAACAAAATTTAGATATAAGTGTGAATGTTGCGAAAGCGGAAAAAATAAATTGGATGGCATAAAGATATAAAATTTATCGTGGTTAAAGCCTAAGTGCTAAAATTAAATAGAATAATGGGCAATCAGCAGCTAAGCCTGAAAAGGAAAGTTCAACGACTATCCCCTTTAGGGGAGTACACTAAAGCTGGTGGAAGCGGGCAGACCCAAGCAGGTGAGGCTGTGGGATAAGATATAGTCTGTGCTTAATAGAAATATTAAGAAGTTCAGAAGTATTGCAATTTATTAATATAAGAAACTGATATTAATAATATAATTACAGTATTTAAGAGAACTGCATAGGAAGTAGCGAGCCTATGTGAACGATAACTTCTAAAAAAATAAAAGCAAGTTTTAGAAGTTCAGTTAATTATTGATGGAAGTCATCCGTATGCACTAAAAATATTAGTAATATTGTCATTTCAATGGTAAGTTATTTAAATGAGCGGAATATTACAGAGAAAAAGATAAAATATGTAAGATTTGAAAGAAAAAAATATTGGATTATGGAACTGAAAATGTATTTCAGTTTAAAAAGTTTGAAAGAGCTAATTGCATTTTTGAATAAATTTGAAAACAAAAAAATATTGAGTACATTGGGATCAAATTCTTTAGCAGAGTTAAGAGGTATAGAAGAAAAAGAATAATTTATTTATTAGGATACTGCCTACAACGGTTTCTATACAAAATGCAGAAAAAAACTTGAATATTTGCCTAAAAGATATAATTGCTATGCAAGGACCTTTTTTTCTAAAGAAATGAATGTTGCAATATTGAAAAAAATTATAAAATTGATTAAAACTACAACTGTAAAGCATGTAATTGAAACTAAAAACTGCAAATTAGTTTGTAAAGTATAGTCAGCATATATAGAAATATGTATGCATAGGCGGTTTTAAAACTGCCTAATACTGCTTGAATTGCTGGAAAACCCTAAAGCTGGTTTAACGACAACATAATGTCTTGTTTAGGATAAAATAAATATGAAGATATAAGTGTGATCGTTGCGAAAGCGGAAAAAATAAACCAGATGGCATAAAAAATAAAAATGGTTAAAACCTAAGTGCTAAAAGAAAATTTATCTTAAAAACAATGGGCAATCAGCAGCCAAGACCGCAAGGTAAGGTTCAACGACTATCCCATTAAGGGAGTACACCAAAGCTGGTGGAAGCGGGCAGGCTCAAACAGGTAAAGCTGTGGGATAAGATATAGTCTGTGCTTAATAGAAATATTAAGAAGTTCAAAAATATCTTAAAAAATATAAGATGTTAATAGAACTGCATAAGAAGTAGCGAACTTGTGTGAACATAAACTCTTTAAAAAAATAAGAGATTTCAGTATCTTATTACAAAGGAAAGTGGAGAAACAGGTGGAGAACTTCAAAAAGTTCAAGCATGTCAGGAATGTGGAGTTGGCATTTTAACAATAAAACGTCCAGTATTGGATTATGGAACAATTTTTTTA
>BNJU01001104.1_pt1 | contig 88127 bp, 147 predicted proteins | sample 8539281 | NCBI WGS metagenome assembly BNJU01 (sample SAMD00202456, study PRJDB9452) | human saliva metagenome | isolation source: human saliva | place: Japan
CGGCGGCACGGGCCGTTCTCAAATCGCTCATGTACTTCCTCAAATACCTCGCAGATCAAATGCGGTGATTTTGCAAGCTCCCGCTTGCTTTCCTGTCCATGCGATAGCAGTATCTACGGGGAGAGAGCCGCAGCTATCCCGCCCATACCCACCGCACACTGCTCGTCCGTTGTCGTGCCGATGATCGTGTCACAGTTTTATGAATGTGAACTCATCGACGGCTTTGTGGCGCCGCCTGGACGGAGGCTGTCGGCGATCAACATTGTCATGCCGTTCATCCTGCTCACGATTGTGCTCGCAACCATGCTCGGCACGGGCGGAGTGCCCTTGTCGCGGCTGAGCTCGGGGGAAAGGCCATCGTTTTTCCTGCTCGTCCTCGTGCGCTGGCTCTCAGCATGATGCGCCGCTTGGCATGAGCTTCCTGCGCCCGATCCTTATTTCTTCGGCGCGGACGACGCCTCTATCGCCTGCGAAGTGCGTTCCTCCTTTGTCTCACACCGCTCACGATGGCGGGCTGATCGTCGACGTCTCCTCGTTGCAGGGCAGCCGCGTCTCGAGTTTCTCTTTCGTCGGCGGCTTGGGTGTTGTCTCGGTCAGACTGAGGAGCATCCATCGCGACGGCGACGGTACCATCTCCGATGTAGGGTTTTATTTCACATCATCGGCGCGGCACGCTCCGGTTCGTCCGTCCCATCTGGCGATGTTGCGCCCGCCCTCCGCGATGACGGCTCAAGTGAGATGGTGATGCAGTTTCGATGAGCTCATCACACCGTCATGACAACACGATGATGCCGCGGGCGGAGGGTGGGGTGTGGTTTGGTTGTTGGTGGGGGTGCACCTCTGGCGAGCTTCACTGGAATGCGACATGCAGCTGGCAAATCTCGCGCCGCAGCCTCACGATCATCGCCGTTTCTCCTCGTTCTGCGGTCACATCCTGATCGCGGCCCCAGTCAGGCATCTTGGGGTGCCTCGCACGGCTTGCATCCATGCGCCGCCTCTTCCTCGTTAGTATGTGGCCCATCGTTTTCACCGGTCGGCGACGGCACCCGCCTCTCCGTCTGGGACACACCGTTGTTCTCGGCTTCTGCTCCTGCCGCATCTGGCGTGGACGGTATTCGAGCCTGCCGCAGACTTCGGCATCGGTCACCTTCCTGCTTCTCTGGCGAAAACCGGAGGCACTACCGTTGTTGGTACGACACTCCTGGAGAATGTCTCAAGGATATTTGAGTATGTGAGCAGCTGCTGAAACGCATCCTGCCCATCATAGCAGGTATCCACGAGATACCACGTGCGCGCTCGGCTATTCTCTGTCCAGTCCGCGGTAGTAGTAGACTGCCTCTCTACGCCTCCCTGCACGATGAATGGAACGGGGAAACACGGATAAACTCAGCGATCTGCGTTCTATTATATATAGAATCCGTCTTTCGTTGATGTATAAGGGTTTAAGACCATTTTAGGTGCTTATTGGTGCTTATCGCATGGAAAGACACAGGTTGTTCTCCACAAAGCGATAGAGGTCACGGCGGCTGATGCGATAGTGACGCCCGATTTTATACGCCTTTTAGTTCGCCGCTGCGAAGGTAGGTGTATAGCGTGGATTGTGGGATGCCAATAATTCTGATGCGTCCTTTGGGCTGAACGTTACCATTTTGTCCCACGTGCCCGCTTTTGTCAAGAAGAAGTCGTCAAGGTCTTGTTGGTACAAGGGTTTTGTCAACTGCGCTGCTCGTTTCTGTTAAAATATAGAAAAAGCGTTCTAATTACTGTATATGGAAAGATAACAAGAGGCAGGAGCGCGTCAGCGTCTCTTGCCCTCTTATGTCTGTCCTAAGGTTTTTATTGTTTGTGGCTGACGCCACGTTCGAGGAGGTCATTCTAGGGCAGCCTCTAGCATCTTCATCCTTCCTGCTTCGCCTACAAGTATGAGGAGGCTAAGTACGATAACCGTGGCTATCGTGGCGATAAGGGAGAAGATGTGGCGTCAAGGCTCATGCGCAGCAGGAGGTCTTGACGCTGCGTCTGCCTAACTTATAGTAGGTATAAGTTAGCTTATAAGTTAGCCTTTAAGACGCTTTTAAAGTATCTTTGAGTATATCTTTAATATATACTTTTCCCCTTTTCTCTAACTTGTGTCCCACCCTAGCCATTTTTTTGCCATTTTTGTATATTTGTGTCCCACCTAAGAACGCAGCGCTTTGATGTTCTCACATCTCTCATATCGCTCCTCGGGCTGCACCATAATCCCCTCGTCCATCATTTCCTCGATGCTGCGCTCGCTGCCTTCTTCTTTTTTGTCTCCGTCAATATCCATGCTGCTAAGCCAATAGGCCGTAGCCATGGTGACAGCATCCAAGCGGTCGTCATGAGCGATGGCGTTCTTGTCCCGACATATTCGCGTCATTTGGTAGATGAGGCTATAGGTCTGTCCACTCTCATAGCGTCTGTAGTCATTTTCGATAACGCTCTGGTTGACGATCAGTTTGTGGCGCATGAGGACGGGTTCCAGTGTGTCAATGATACGCAGCTCTTTCTGCTTTGTATTCTTAACCTCAGTGATGGCACACGGGTGTATCTTACTGAAGATAGGAGACATGATTTTGGTGAACATGCTGTCGCCGAAGTTTGCCTCACGACGATCTCGTTGACCTGCCAGAACTTTGCGAGCTGTGCCATCTGGGTGAGGAGCAAGGTCACTGTATCCTCGGTAAAGCCTCCCACGTCCATAAGGAATAGGTAGCCGTTGATGGTTTTCATGACTGCATAGGCACTTTCGTCGCTGCCTCTGCCCGCAGGGTCAATCGCCATGACCGTCCCTGTGTAAGGCATTGTGTCAGGGCTGCGACTGAGCGGTGCATAGTACATATCACCATTCATGGCAACACAGGGATGTCTCCCATGCGCTGCTGCGCTCTGTTCTGCCCACGCCCATTTGGTGCTGGTTTTCGTGGGGGTCTAGGCTGTCGATGATGAGGTCAGAGACTTTGAGCGGATATTTTTCTCGTAGTCGCTGAGGTTGGTGTTGAGCATGAACTGCAAGGCAAAGCCCGCACGCCCATAAGACAAACGTCGCTTCTCGATTTCAATTTCATCAAAGCGCGACGGGTCAGTAGGCTTTCCTGCAGACTTCTTGGGTCACTGAGATATTTGTCTCGGATGAATGGAGCAAGGGAATCCCCGTAGCTTTCCATTTCCTCTTCGCTCTCAGGATAGAGGACTGTCCAGATTCTTGTCTCGTAGCCTCGCCTCCGCAGAGTGTTGTAAAGGCTGGCTTCATTTCTGTGGTGTTCCCAAGATAAATGATCTGCCGCCCGGCTTTAGGATAGCGTCGTACTCTTTTGACCGCCTCAGACAGTTTGTCTCGTTGCAGCTGTGTTCCGCTGTTCTTCGGAACCTCCACGTCATCCGAAATTAGGAGGTCGGCGCGTGTGCCTGTGGATCTGTCCTGTGATGCCAACAGACTTGACGCTCAGGGATATGTCTGCCTGTGCCCCGCCGACGCTGAATATGTTCTGTGTGTCTAATTGACTTTTGTCTGCCTTCATGTCCGCGAGGAAGGGCAGCGTGCGGATGATGCTCTTGATGAAGCGAGCGTTGTCGTCGGCGCGGTCACGCGACGCGGATATGATGAGGACTTTGAGATCACGATTCGGCCAGAGGCGCCACACGGCGTAGGCGCAGGTGAGAGCTCTGACGACTCCGCGAAAGCCTTGGATAACGATGCGGTCGCTCGGCGGGTTCTGTAAATATTGGGCGATGTCTACTTGGATGGGTGTTGGGTTTCGGGCAGCCCGATGGATTTCCATACAATGTAGACAAACGCCCCAGAAGTGCTGCTGCGCTTTCTCAATGTCCTGCTCGACCAGTTCAATGGAGCACCTCTGTTGTGTCATTCCAATGAGATCAGGGATGGTGCTGACATCCCGCACAATGGTCTGCACGCCCTCCGTCTCTGTGGTGGTGATGAAGTCGTTGTCTTTGAGGAACTGGCGCACCTTGGCGAGGAAGGCGAGGTTCTTTCGCATCTCCTCGTCCTTCAGCCCTTCAAGAAGTGCATCGGTTTCCCTGCTGTGCAAGTGCATCAATAATTTCGTGGTAGTTTTATCCCGCCATGTTGTTTGTCTCCTTCGTTAGTGTCTGCTCTGTTCTGCGATGCGACGAATGACATAATCCGCGCAGATGATGTCCACAGGCGTGAGTGTGTCAGGGTCAATCTTCGTAATGTCCCTGAGCTGCTCCACAGCGGGAAAAATGCCGCGCTGGCACCGAGCACGGGAATGGCTCGATTTCACTCGCCCAGACAGGCGTTACCCCTGCATGACGCGCCACAAGAAGCCACCCACTGATGCCATCAAAGAAGCTGCCTAGCGTCATATCATGTGATTCCTGCATTTGTTTCCTTCCTAAAATCAAAAATGTACTTTTCACTGTACTTCACCACCATTGACTTTGTTGTCTTTCAGGTCATAGTGAAGTTCAACGGCGATGGAGTGATCTTTCTTATGGTTGCGCTGTAGGCTGACGGGGATGTAGGCTTTTACCGTCATGGACACCCATGCCGACGCCTAGCTCCCAGTTGCGGTAGTTGTTGATCTTGTAGATGCCGACGGGATGTCTTTGTTCTCCGGCTGCGCGGCGACGATGGTGGCATCCGTTTTGGCAAGTGCCTCTTTAGGCAGCACAGTATCGTTTCTGGCGAGCTTTTCCTGCACGGTATAGGTAACACTACCCCGCCATCGTTTCGTTCATTGTAGAGCGTCTGAGGGCGTCTCAGCCCCTATCTGCGCATCCCGAATATAGCTGGCAGTTTCCCGTGCGTTGCTTTTTGTTCGTGTCCAGCTTGTTTTCAAGGACGTTTTCGTTCACGGCTTCCTCAGGGGTGAGGACGATGGGTTCTTCTTTTGTCTTTTCGCTGTCATGCTTGCAGCTCCAAAGGAACAAGACACAAAGGATAAGGGCAAGACAAACAAAAAGAACCGCCATAAGACGGCTCTTTCTGCTCGTGCCTTTAATCCGCTTCATAAAGGATATTGGCATCAAAGGTTTTCCTCCAATCAACGCCCCGTCGGTGTACTGCCACATGAAGCCCTTAATGTCGTCATTGGACGACCACTGGGCGTTCCAGACAGGACAGCCGAGGGACTGCCAGTCGATGTAGTTTTCGAGCCAGTGACAGGAGGCATAGACGCCACAGTCAAGTCCGATGGTGTCAATAAATGCCCCTGCACATGGCGGTCATTTCGTCGGGTCAAAGGCGAAGCCCTTGCGTGCTTTGTACCGGTCTGCATCCTCCATGTCGTAGAACACAGGCAGCTCAGGAGTACTCCTGCTGCGTCAATGATGCTGCGGCAATGGCGTGCCTCCTCGCGTGCGTGCTGCTCGTTCAGTCCGTAGCCATAGTGGTATGCGCCGCAGATGAGCCCGACACGGTGCGCTTCGTTGACGTTACGTCTGAACATATCATCGACGCCTGTGCGCCCATAGGAGGAGCGGACAATGGCAAAGTCATAGCCAGCGTCCTTTACGGCGTCCCAGTCCACCCAGCCATTGTTTTCGGATACGTCAATTCCTCGTTTCATATTTTTGTCTCCTTTCAGTCGTTTCTCCTCGACGATCTGCTTTCATCTTATCCCGCAGGAATCCAGGATGATATAGCCAAAAGCCCATGCGGTCGATGTTTCTCAATGAGGCTCATGCCTTCGATGAGAGCGAATCCTGCGATTACCATGTCACGGAAGATGTCCACTTGAATGGCGGTATCGAGCATGAAGCCGATGAGGATACAGGACAGATGCCTACTTTCTTGAATAGTCCTTTGAGCCGACGGCAGAGCTGAGCCGATGATGCCTCAGTCCTGCGCCGATGCCTGTGAGGACATCAAGGCACATGAGGACAGGCGTTTGATGCTTGCGTCTATCCTCCAACGGCTCTGTCCAGAAGTGTACAGATGCCGAAGATGGTACCGCAGGAGTTCGGTACTTGTCCAGAGGCTCGTAATGGTTTCGTAAAGGTTGTTCATTGTACCTGCTTTCTTAGGTTTGTTTGATGATTGGCGTGGGGTTGCCGCTTCACAAATAGCTGCTTCCTCCTCAGGGCGCAGTCGAATCCGCCGCAGTTGCGCACGATGAGTTCCTATGGACGCACGCCCCGTTTGGTGGGGACGTTGGTTCCGGCAGTAAAGAACCAGAACGCATGACCATTCATTGGTGATGATGTTCGAAGATGGTTTTCTGCGGAGGGTGAGTACGCCGTCGAAGGCGCAGCGGTGGTGCATCCACCAGCAACGACGGTGTCGCCAATGTTGTGGGAGGTCTGGTTGTTTCATGTGTCTGCGTTTACTGTCGGAGAGGATTCAGGGTCGAAGTGGGCGAAGGCGACGGTGATTAAGGTGTCTTCGACGACTTGATAGAGGTGATAGGCTTCTGTCTGGTCGTGTAGTAGATGGTGCCGACGCGGTAATGCGGTGCTGTTGTTGCGCCACCGTCCGTCCTCGGTTTTGGTGAGGCGTTTCAGACGACGTCACCATCTTTGAACGTGTCATTCGTTGCCCATGCCGCTCCCACGACGTCCCTATTTGTTTTCTGCGTCGGTCTTGCCTCCTGTGACGCATTGGACGATGATGTTGTCCATGATGTCCCCGTTGTATAAGATGCTTCGCGGTGCGCCACTGCAGTTTGCGCACCGGAGGTAGCGAACGCGTGCCGTCAAGTTACGATGCGTGGCTGGTGGCGATGGGCTGTGCGGGTGGGTTGTCTCCTGTTTTCTTAGCAGGGTCATCTTCTGCGCCGCTCAAGACGCCGCCGCCTGTGCCGTCGCCCCGCGCGCGCGCCCGAGACATACTGCCAGATGATGTCGCATCGACGCAAGTAAGGGCTGCCGCGTGTGCGGCGTTCTGTTGCGGTGCTGCCGTCGTGACGGCCAAGGCGATAGATGCCGCCGCGCGCCTCACGGTAGGAGCTCCTTTCGCGAACCATGTGTGCGGCCCCAGAGCTGCCCGATGAATTTGAGGGTCGCCGTCCACCTGTATTAGCGAGCCATGCGGTATCATGCGGGGGTGTTGCGGGCAAGGGTGCCTTCTTCCGAAGACTTCGTAGATTCTGCGCCTCTGCGGCGAATCGCTGTCACTGCGATACGTCCATGTTCCGCCGTCCAGCGTGCTGCACCAGTCTTTTGTCTTTCCGATGTACGTCCACCAGCATCCGTCGGGTCTCGTTGACGCTGTCATTCACGCCGTCAGTTCGGTGCCTGGTGCGTCTGTGTGGGTCGGGAAGGTGCCGCCGCTCTCTGCGTGGATGCACTCTTACACAGGAGGCAGGTACCAGCTGGACGGGCGTACGACGGCTATATCGCGCCTTTGTAGCTATACCGCGACTTCCAGAAGGATGTTGAGCATAGCGCAGGGTGGCTGTGCCGCAGGTGGAATTCGTCTGCTGTGGTGTGCGTCGGTTTTGTCGTGCAAAGGAGAGGGTTCCGAAGCTTTGCGCAGCGCAGTGCTGCACGTTGTAGAATTGGGTCTTTTCTCGCGCTGTCGATAAGGTGTCCGGGAACGCGCCCGACCTTTCGTGTTTCTCAATGCTGCGCGGTCGTCGCCCCAGTTAGACGCCGCGTCCGAAGTAACGCCATGTGACGCTGCCATCGTTACAGACGCCAGATGCGTGGGTTTCTGGATGCCCGTGGCAGCGCGGCGGGTTCCCACGATCTGAAGCCCGGAGTGTGGAGGATTTTGATCGATGACAGTTGCGACAAATGATCCCGGGAAACTGAAAGTGCTTGGTGATGGCGGTTTGCTGGGGAGAACTCTATCTAAAGATGTTAAATCTATCATCCGGCGGGTTGAGGACGACGACATCCGTCGATGTTTACGAGTCCCCAAAGACACGCCCATAGGTAAGGTTAAACCTCGACCATGTGCGCCGAGCGAAACGAGTCCCAGGGATGTCGTTATAATGGAAGACGCAGTAAAGGAGGCAACGCCCCCTGCCATAACCGATCTGGATGAATGGTTGTAGACACATTCTTCTGCGTAGAGGTTGCTATAATCGTGATGTCAAGGCGGTTCATGGCAGTTCTTGAAGTGATGTTCTTCACGCTGTCCATGGCGGTGACGCCCCATACTCCTGCATCTGGCACTCACGCACGTCGGAGTAGTTGTGAGGCGTGCAGCATAAGCCGGATGTGGCATTATCTGCGCCTTTTTCTTGCCCGTTGTGCTGAAGCCCTGAAGGTTTGACGGTGACGTTGTAGCGGTCCCAGAGGTAAGTCATGGTGTTTGAACGTGCGGTTGGAAAGTTCTCCTGCTGCGGCGAAAGGTGAAGTCGCGAATGTCCGCGTTGTGTCTTTTGCACCACAGGACGGAGCAGTATTATCCGCAGAAACGGCGAGACGCGTCACAGCGATGGGGCAGCTGCACGGCGGGCAGGTAGGTGATGTTCAGCGGGTGAAGGTCTGCGTTCTTGACGCTGTTCGTGCGAGGTCGCTGATTGGCAGTTGATTTCTTCGCCTCCTGCGTGCTGCTAATCATCGGTAGGACTGGCGCATATACCGTCCATGTCATGTGCACCAGAGTTCGCGGCGCGGTACGGTGTAGAGGTACCCGAATCGTCACGTGCCGCGTAGGGTCTTCGAGTTTGATCACGGTGTTCGGGGGTACGGTGTCACCATGCTCGTTTGGAAATGACAAATGTCGGCGGTAAAGCGCTTCTTTGACTGTCGTATTGTGTTCGTAGCTCAGGCGGTTGTTCTCCCAGACGTAGATGCCGAACCAGGCGGCGTTGTCATCGACGAGGAGTGTCGCTCCTGAGAGGTCTACATCGTTGTTGCAATTGAATGGCGTCCGTGCCTTTCTTGTAGATGATGCCGTCGTGCTGGCGACTTTGCAGGTGTAACTTTGGTCAGTCCCTGTCGTCGTAGACATAATGGCTGTCGGCGTAGCGGTGACAAGACGCATGGCAGGTCTGTCGTCGCTCACCCCGTCGAGCGAGGGCACCCAAACATATGCCGATAGTTGGACTTTGTGTTCGCTCGAGGGCTGCGTAAAAGCCCGCTGGGCGCGATTGCCTCGCGGGACGTCATTGCTGTTCCTGATCTTTGTTGGAGTTTTGACGATGGCACCGTGCGCCCCCGCCCTCGCTCGTTGTGTCATAGTTGTGTGCGGACGATGTGTCCTACGGCAGCGTGTGGAAGCTTTGCATTTCTTGACGCTGGTAGAAGGAAAGAGAGGCATACTGAGGGAGCCTTCACCTCCTCCCCGTCCCCACTTCTGCCCGCCTCCGCCTGCACTGCCATAGAGTCTGCACCTCTGTACGACGTGAAGAATCTGTTGCTGAAAGGTGGTGAGGCCATCGCCGCAGGACGCTGCTATCGCTGAATCTCCGATGAGACGGCTGGTGGCTGCTGCGATATATCCCACGTCTGTGGGACCGGTAGCGCAGCAGCGACGACTTGGCTGGTCTTTCGACGCGGTAGTCGATGTTGCAGGCAAGTCTGCTATCGTCGATGGTGACGGATGTGAATCTCGCTGGCGAGCGTGAATTCAAAAAGGAATGCGTATTCCTTCCGCCCGCCTGCGTATTTGACGCTGACTTTGTGTCTCATAGGTTCTCCTTACGTTTCTTCAGGCGTCCGGTACGCCGCCGTCTCTTTGATGAGGCTGTCTATGCAGGTCATGAACGGATGAGGCGTGGTATCGGCGCATATCGTACAGCCCACGCACATCTCTCGCGTTCCTCTCACCATTCATAAAGCCTCGGCCGCTGGCGCGCAGCCGGCTGTGACGGGAGCAAGAAGCCTTGCATAGCGGGCAGCCAGCAATGGCACTCCCGAATCTGTCTTTGCATCTTGGTCTTTCGGTGCACGTGTGTTGCAGGTCAACGGTGGTGCGTGATGGTGGTGCGCCTCGTCCACGCCTCCCACGCATCGCTGACAAAAAGAAAGAGGATGCTGGCATGGCAGAGCGCAGGGCGGCTGACGACGGAGGAGCTTTTGTCCTTCGTCAAACTGCTGTCTGAGGTAGTCATTCGTCCCGTGGCGTTTCCCGCGGCGTACATGGCGAGGGCACCCTGTAGCCCGCACGCAGCACGAACGCGGCAGCTCGTCACCATAGACATACCCGGACGCGATTGGGATCAGCAGGTCGCGGGCGGCGCGCATCGCATGGTCTGGTCCGCTGATGGTCACGCAGGTTGTAGTCTGAACTGCGTCAGGACACGCATCATCCAGCTGTTGGCTGACAGCGTGTTCCCTCGTCTTGCGCCTGAGCACAATCGCCCGTTCTGCATGGGTTTGTGTCATTCCGCAGAACTGGCGTAGCTCTGCGGGTCGTTCTCACGCCACCGGCGTTCCAGTCAGCGCCCGATGGCACGCCTATCGTCCACCTGTGTAGTATTTCGCAAGCTCGCCGCGATGTCGTCGAACTTTTCGGGGGTGATGTTGAGGCTTCGCCTCGCCTTCAGTAGCAAGGCGCCATTTGCTGAATGTCTCGAATCCATGTGCGTGGTGGCGACGGCGTCGGCGCGATGCGAGCCCTGTGCGTGAAAATGTGCGGCACATGCTTTCGGTCATTTTGAGTATGTTGAGGTAGACGTAACTTTCCTTGTTAGGTATCCAGTCAGCATTCATCCGCAGCGAGTGCTCCAGCACCGATGCGGTCTGCATCTTTGGTGAAGCATCGTGATGGGTCTGCTCGAAGCTGATCGTGTGTGTCTCGCCTCAAGCGTTGCTCCGCACAGGTGTCTCCTCCATGTCAAGCACTTCTTCTGCACTCACTCTTTCCCTGCCGTGCTCTCAGCGCAAAGTTTTCACTGAGACTGGGGAGGAAGCCGGACGAGTGTTGTGAGCGCTGCCACAGGCGATAGCTCCACCGATCCTTCACCGAGCTGTGCAACCGCACGGCTGCCTGCGCCATTCTTGACATAAGAGTGTGTTCAGACCAAGGCGCGCGGGCCGGGTGGTTTTGTCGTATGTCCTCATTGCGGGACGGCATCCGCGCAGTTCTTTCAGGGAGCGCCTCAATCTCGTTGATAGTCACTCATGACACTCTTTGTTGGCGCTGCACAAGACGGAGTGCTTTGCCCAGTTCATGTTCTCGATCTTGCCATGGCCTCCTTGGCAGCTCTTTTCCTGTGTGTGGAATACGCCGTTCTAGTTGCAATCTCCCACGAACGTTGCACGTCTCTTCTGCACGATGGCGTCCCATATGTCAAAGTTGCGGAGGCTGAAAGTTGTCAAAGGAGACAGGTGGAACTCATTCGGTGTTCCTATGTTCCATTCACTCTGCGAGATATGTGTCCATCGGGATGCGTTACATTTAGAAAAGTTCAGTTCACCGACACGAATCACACCGCCTCGTTCAGGGAAATCAACCGCCCGCCGCACGGAGCAGGATGCTTTTCGATTTTCATCGTCGAGGCGTCCCAACCACTCCTTTGCGTCTTGGTCAGGGCTTCGGGCATTTTTCAGCGGCTGTCGGCAGTCCTCTTGGCGGCGCCGATGCTCTTGCCTGATGCGCTTTCGTTCTCCATCCGCATCGCCTGCGTTTTGGATTGCTTTGATGGTGTCAGCTACCTCGCAGCTGCGCGGATGTACTCACGCGCAGATGGTCGGCGGCGGTCCTCGACGAGCTGAAATGCGCCTGAAAGTCCGCGCGGAGGTGGTCGTCAATCTGACGCCATAGCCCCATCGCCGTTCGGCTTCCCCATCTCTTTCGTCACGAGGTTGTCTATCTATGCAGCAGTCCGCAGAGCGCTTGCCCATGCGTCGATCTGTTCTTCCTCGATAATGGCGGCGTGTGCCTGGGTTGCTGACTCCTCGACATCCATCAACGCAGAGAGGTTTGTTCCTCGCGCACTTTTGCGGCGTGTTGTGGTGTGCGCACCGGCCATGTTGTCAAGGCAAGCTGCGCGTTGCATGCATCAATCCTTCTTGTTGGCGCGTTCATCCATGCAAGACGCGCGTCGGCGCATCAAGGTGTACGGGACAGCCAAACGCTTGATGATGGCCTCCTTTCTGCTCCTCTCCGGAAAGCGTTTCCAGCTAGATAGTTCCTCTGCCTCGTGCATCCATAAAGCAGATTAAAGTTCCGCGAGGGCGCGTGCGGTGCTGGAGTTGGAGCTAGCGCGAGGCCATAGATGCCCTGGCTCCAAGAATTTACGACGCCCTGTGGCCTCATTCGGTTCCGGCTAAGTTGCTCGTGTCTTCGGTAACGCGTCTAGCTCGTAGAGTGTCCTCAAAGACGTTTTGATTGCGGAGGTTGTCCCATGAGAAGCGCAGCACCTGCAAAAGGCGCGGTCGAGCCATCGTTGTACGGACACCAAGATGTTGTGCGTCTGCCGCCCGTTTCGTGCGAGCGAGCAATCTTGCGGTCACGTCGTCTTTGTTCAGGCGACGCCGCCAAGGTTGCCGCTAGCTCGCCGAGGGCTTTGTTGATGATGCCCCGATGCGTGCCGCTGCGGGAACTTCCGGCCGGAAGTTTTGTCGTCCTCTACTCGCATGGGCAAAAGACTTCTCGGGGTCTTGTGTGTCGCACTGGCGTGCGAATGTCATTGAATACATGACTCTCCTTGTTCATGTGCGTACTTGCCATCCTCCATGAGTTTGGTGAAGTTCTCTCGTGCCGATAGTCAAGCCCCTGGCATGACGTCAAACTCGTGCGGGCAAAGGAGAGCGTCCACACGGGCGCCTTTGATGCTGTCCTTTTCGTGTGAGGAGTACGGTGTGGTTTGTCTTATCTGGGACGTGGAACGCTCTTGGCATCACGGGCGTGTCTGCGTCCGCCTCGCCACTTGAGACATTGTGCCAAGAGCAGCTGCCTCTTTCACAGGTGGCAGCACTACGCTGCTGCTCTTTCCAAGGTGCGTCGTAGATTTTGTGCCAATCTTCTTTCCAGGCCTGCGTCATGGAGTTTCATTTCCTTCACGGTTTCACTAGGAATCACATTTGCGGTCTCATGCCCGCTGGCGTCCATGCTGTAGGCTTTGGTTTCTGCTTTGTCTGCTACCGCACACATGGGCGGTGAGGCCTTCCTCGCGACCGTTAGCACGCGCTAAAAGGCTTTTCCCGGCACCAAGCCCGCCGCGAGAGCACTGTTCCCTCGCAAGCACGGCGGCAGCGGCCAGTGTCAAAGGCGTAGTTTTACCGTCCTCCCGCCATAGGCCTGTTTGAGGAGGCTGGCTGATCATGGTGGATGTGCCCATTGGCGCATTTCCTGCTGGCAGTGTAGCTGGTTTGTCCCGCAATTCTAGCGATCTCACGGGCTTTGCTGACGCTGGTGATGCAGCACTGCCAAGACGCCCGGGCATCTGCTAACGCCTTTGACCGCACCGCCGCCCATGGGGACAAGGTTCCATTGGGTTCACGATGCAGCCGGGCATGGCCTGCTAAACATTCGCGAGCACACCTGCGATGTTGCTTTCAGCCCTCCCGCCGCCACTTCTCCACGAGGGCTTTGCGGTTCTGCTCCACAAGTTGCTGATTGACCAGCCAACGGATTTCTTTCGGCTGTCCCGCCCATTGAGCAAGACAAACCGTTGGGCTGTTTTGTCATTCGGGAGGGCGTTCGCCACGTAGTCAATGTCTTCTGGGTGACGGGCTTTCTTTTCAACCACCACTGCCGCTGTGGTCGATGCCACTCCCTATGCGTATTCAAGGGCTTTGGCGATGCTGCTCGTGACGCTGTCCCAGAAGTTTGTCGCGAGTGCTTCGATGGTTGATGCGTGCTGAACGGGCTGCGTAAAAGGTAATCCGTGACGGGCTCTACCATCTCCCCATCCATGGCATCAGTGGGATGCTCAGCATGGAGAGGCGCGAGGGCATCCATCGTTGCTGGTGAAGGTCTGTCCCTTTCCCCTCCACCGAACGTGATTCAGATAATAGTAAGTATTGTTTGATTCGGTCGCCCAGATGTGCATATTCTGGGTCTGGTGTCTCGAATTTATTGCACCAATCTTCGGTGAGTTTTCCAGATTGCCACCATTGTTTAGGAGGTTGTCGTAGGCGTAGCGACGTGCAGCCGCCTTCTGCCACCTCATCCCCAAAATGCCCCAGCTGGTTGTCTGCGTCGGTGGCTCTCCGACGGGCAAGAAGGGCATCCTTACGCCCAAATGTCCACCGAGCGATGCCAAGATCTTCATACCATCCCCCGGAACTGCATCGGTGTTGAAATGGATTCCCCAAGAGAAGTTTCCCTATAACGGCAGGTTGCCTGCACGTCGTCAAGGCCTAAGCCTTTGGGTGAGGAAGCCCCACGTCTTGCGGGCATTATATTCATTGTCGTTAAACATGGTTCTCCTTTCTTTACATACCGCCAAGTCTCATCCATACCGAGGAATCCTGTCTCCCCGAGACGCCGCTGTGCATTGATGGCGTCCTTATTCAGTTCTGTCGCACCGCTGTTGCCGTTGTCGCCTTTGTGCCTGTCGGCATAGAGTTGCTCTGCGATCACGCAGCTGATCTGTGTGTACGACCGTGAGACACCGGCGGCGGAGACGGTGCTAGTTGTATTCGCGGCGGGGTGTAGCAGATCGTTGTCGCTGTAGCATATCTCACGCTGCCTCCATCCTTGCAGTGCTGGCATAAATGGCTTGGCCGAGGCTCGCGCGAACCAATGGGCGTTAAGCTGTTCGTCTCTCATGTTGTAGGTGACGTTGTTCGGATAAACGTCTGTACTGGTACAGTGGTGTAGTTCTGACGGAACATCTCCACTGATGTTGTGCTGTACGGTATCCTGTGCCATGCCCGCATGCTGAGCTGGGTTTGCACATCTTGTGGCATCACTGGCGACAAACTGGTTGCAGGTGTTTTGCCAAGGTCGGCTATGCATCTGTCGTCCCATAGCGCTGCGCAGAGGGGACGCCGTCAATGGTGTATCCTGCCATGTTGCTGTCCGCGACACGTTCTATTCTCCTGATCTACGTCATTGTAGCTCTGGCGGCCCGCGATTCTGCATAAAGGCGCAGGGCTTGCTGGATTCCCCCACTCCTCCTCGCCGTATGCCGTAGAGAATGTAAGGCAGGTGGATGCCCTCGCGCCAGATCACCACCGAATGTGCCTCAACGGCGGCGGGACTCTCGCCGCGACAGCGAGACAAACTCATAAGCTGCGCTGTCAATGATGCTGACGCCTCCATCGCCGGAGGGCATGATGCCCGCGCGATGCTGGCAAGCGAAGCTGGAGCAGGACTCACGCATAGCGCGAGTTGCAGCATCCATGAGGCGGTAGGTACTCTGCCAGTCCCCGCCCGATACATACTCTGAGGAGCGCTAGGCGCTGCCAGCAGGTCTTGTGTCGATGGTGTGCGCCTTGACGGGCATCCTGTTGACAATATCATTTCCTGCATCCAACCGCTGATGATGCTACCCACCGCGTAGCTGTCAGAGATGTTGCGTCCACTGCGCTCCTGCGCTCAGTGTGCGTCCGCGCGTGCCACCTGCACGGCGTTCGGCGGCGGCTTTCTGCGTCCGCAGGCGTTGTATCCCTGCGTCGATCTGCGCTGACAAGTGGACGGTATTCCATCTGCTACTTCAGGGGTCATTACGTCGATGTCACCGATGCGCGCGCGGAGGTCATGACGTTCAATCTGCTGTTTCACCCAGTCAGTATTTTGGCCTTGGTGTGGAACTGCTGACGATTACGGGCTCGGCTGCATGCGGTACGGAACTGCATCAAGGGGAGAAGGTCAGACGCACGCATTTCGCGTTGCTATCAAGGTTTGTCTGAATGACAATGCTGTCCATCATCTCGATTGAGACGTTTCTCAATCGAGGTGTCCCGCTTAATGCAGGTTGCTCGCAGTAGTCCGTGAGGAGTTTTCGGTTCTTTGGTATTGGCAGGGCAGTCCCACGAGACGAAACTCGTCAAAGACTTCGTCGCCCTTTGGCGTCATTTGCGCTACTGGTTCTCAAGAGCTCTGCGCTGTTCTCGATGGTATCGTCTACAGCTTGCCTGCGTTGAGGCTGCATAACGGTGGTGACTTCTGTTCGTAGTTCTTCTTTTCCCATGTGCCTGCATGAGACGTGCCAGCGTTGACAAGCTGGTTCGCTGGGAAACCGGAGTGCGAAGGTCGGTCATGTTGATGGGGGCAGAAACTCACTGAGATTGGTCTTGCCAGTCCCGCGCGAATTGGTTGTAGCGGTTCGCTTCTTCCCAGTGCGGTGCGGCAGGGTGAGGGCATACTCTTTCGTCATACCAGCTCACATGACGGACAAAAAGCCGCCGCGCATGCCGCTCGGCGGTGCCGGAAGTAGTTACTGAGGGCGTCGGCAAAGCCTCCCCGCTGTGCGGCGTCGATGGCGTTCAGTGCTCCGGATGCTCTTCGGCTCGCCGCGCACCAGCGTACGTTCTGGCGTCGATACTGCTTTGCGTCGTTCAGATACCCCTCATGCGAGCATCACGCGTAGCTGCTGAGTGCGGCGCGAGCGAGAGGTTCTGATGAGCATATCGCTGCGGATTGGTGTTTGCGCGCGGATCGTGACGGGGCTTTTCACCCCTCGCGTAGCGGTCCGACATACTCCGCGTCTGGCTGCGGTGTGAATTGCCGCTGCGCGCCGAGAATGGCCCTGAGATGGATGCTGCGCAATACTGTCCTCCTTTGTGTTGTTGATGCTCTCGTTTTTCTTGAGACTGAATGTTCGGCACGTTAGCGTAAACTGTCGTCTGTCTGGGCCGATGTCGCCGACGAAAGACGAGAGAAGGGCTTGATAGGATGCTTTGCAGACTTTGTCTGCCGTTAGATCCCACGCGAGTGTACGCCTCCGCCGTTGCTCTGTTGTGCTCGGTCATCCCCACGCCTCGCCTGTTTGCGTGATAGGAGGTTGATGCGCCCGTGTCCTGCGCGCCGTGCACCGAGAGATGCGACGCCGAGCTGCGCGATGGTGCCGAGCAGTGAGTGCGTTTCGCCCGCGGATGGAGCGTATCTGCGCCCGTGTGTTCAGGAGGCTATTTGCTTCTTGCTAAGCGTCAACTTCAGCGACTTCTTCGATAATTGTCTTTGACGCTTGCCGTAGCGCGGTGGGTGTCTGCCTCTGCACTGCGGTGCAGCCAGTGAGACACAGGCAGCGCTCCTCCTCCCCGTAAGCGCTTCGCGCGACGGTTATGCCGCACCGGACGAGGTGAGGCGTCTTCCTGCAGCTGGGTGCGCTCCACCCGCATGGTTGCTCAAAAATATCTCTGCGCTCCTGCTCAAGGTTCTGCAAGCGTAGTTCGCGGGATGTGACCCGCTGGTGCGGTGGCGAGCGTTCGCACGTCGGTGCGCTCAGGTCTTTGCTGTTCTGACTGGTGAGCCAAAGATGGTGCTCAGCATCGTAGCCATGCCCATAAATCACACTCTTTCGAGCGGCGACGTAGCTGCCTCCCACAGAACCAATAAGGGCGAGGTGAGCGGTTGTCTGACAATGTCAATGGTGACATCAGTATTCTGCGCTTGTTTGGGGAACTTGAAGACGCCTGTGTCGCGGGACGTGCCGAGAATGCTGTTTGATTGGTGATGTCGCGCGTCCATGCGGTAGCGACACGTTCTGCCATTCTTGTAGTGAACGGCAGGACGGTAGCTGTGTCGGCGCAGAGAGACGTGCACATAGCGGAGCGTGCAAGCGTCCGGGTGAGGTTAGCGGCTCGCGCGCTCGTCTTTCTCGCTCTGTATGAAGATGAGGCGACGTATGGTGCGCCTGATAAGGAAAGCCACATGCGATGTGCTCGTGCATGTGCGTTCGCCCGATTACGGCGCGTCCTTTTTCTAATTTCGCCTTCCTGATATTTTGCCGCTCGGAAAGACGATGGCTGACGCCCGGATGTCTGCGCGATGGGATGCTATATCTGCGTGGCTGATATTGAAGCGTGGTTTTGCCCTCGTCGTTATAGGTCGCTGCTGTCGTTTGACTTTCTGCCGCCGAGGTAGATCATGATAGGGTTCACCCACCATATATCCCGTGGTTGTGGCGCGGTGGTGAAGTTCATCTTCTCAAGACAGTGACGCCCTCCGGTGATTGAGGAAAGTTACACAAGGTACTGCCCGCGAAGAAGGCACCAAAGATACGGCCCGCACGAATGTCCAGGCGACTCGACGATGCCCGAACACGTTGCTCGTTCATGGCGAGTGAGGTATTTGTAGTACGCTGGATGGCTTCTGGTCTCCCTGCGAGAATGAGCAGGATGTTCTCAGCAGTTATGTTCGCGGTGATCTTGATAGACGCTGTTCGGGACGTAGTCAGACAGGACGTGATGTCCCGCGCGTTTTTCCTCGGAGACTGGCTGGACGCTGCAGTATCTTTGATGTTGCGTATCTTTGCAGGTCGGCGGCGCAGTAGAGGCTGCGTCCGCCCCGCATCGGGGCGGCAACTGCGTTGCTTCGTGAGGCTCCGCCACCGACGAGCGCGGTGTTCTTCGGGAGTACGCGTCTGCCCGCAGGACGATCCGACTCTTGTCCGAGAAACACATAGTTCCCGCACCAGCGATGGCGTAGCTGAGCAGGCTGATGCGCTTCGGTCGTGGTGTGGTGACACGTCGATGGGGTCGGTATCGAGGATGTCGTTGGGCGGTCGTCATCCAAAAGTTGAAGTATTCTGCGCCCTAGAGCATACAACGTCTCCCCGACAAAAAGACAAGACGATTGGTGCGATGAGGTATGATCGCTTGATGGCGCGTCCGGCGTAAAGGAGTGGTTAGCGTCGTCCTCATCCCCTGCCCGGCGGTTCTCCACACGCAACGCCGAGCAGTAAATAGGCCAGTCGCTCTGACGCACAAGCCTGGCGTGCATGGGTGGCAGGGTCGACGCCGAGGGGATAGTCCGGTCGGCACATTCTTTCCAGACTTTTCTCTCGCGTTATAGGTGACGTAGTAGCCCCCGCTCCTGCACCGCTTGCCGCCCGCAAATCCTGAGGGTGTAATCCAGTGGGGGCTGTGGTAGGTAGAAGGCTGACTCTGGGCGTTGCGAAACTGAAACCAAACATTGCCTGGATTGCTGAAGCCATCGGTGGTGGCGCAAGGCTGTCGACGCAGATGCGCAGCGCCACGAGCTCAACGCGTCAACGGTGGCAGCTTTGGCGGATTTGCTCGGCGAGCTTTCGCGCTGACGTCTACGATTCGATCGCTTGCGTGGCTATCGGAGCCGTCGGGTGTCTCATGACGGGCGACTCTCTGCCATCTACGGTGATGGTGTAGGTGCCACGGCTACCGTCCCTGTTTGATGTTGACGAGTGCGCCCCTGTGTCAAGAAGTGAATGCGGGGTTTTTCGGTGCGCATTCGGACAGCGATGCTTTCTGATTGGCGATGAAGGTATGGTGGCGACGGTGATAACGCGCAGTGTGTCCTGCGGGTGTGTCGGTCTTGATATATCCTCTGTCCCTCACGGTAGCTGGATAGGTATGTCCTCCGTTGATGTCAACGACGACAACTCTCATCCTGATAGAAGTAGATGAAGTATTTTGTCCCCTCGTCGCGGTCAACAAAGTGAAGCAGCGGCATCGCTTTCGAGCTGAGGGCGGGCATGAGGAGCGTACAAATACGGTGGGAGGTCGTTTGACAAGTCCGTTTGCTTCGGTAGATAGCTCGTTCTCCTGCGTTGCAAGCCGTTCTGGGAGCCTGAGGATAGGGGCCTGTGGCTGATGCCCGAAAACGAGATTTTTGATGTTCTGGGATATGAGCATAGCTTCTTCCAATACGGGTGGACGGCAGGTGGACTGGAGCATATCTGAGATTGCCCATTTCATGTCATACTGCACGATGTCTTGATAGGCGAGCGTGAGCGATCGAGGTCTTCGAGATGGCGGCATCGCTGAAGTAGCGGGCATGAAAGTCCAGTTGCCTTTTGCGGTGACGTAAGTCTTGAAAGCATCAGAGATCGTCGTAGTCAAATCCTCAACGATCTCTACGGTGATGGGTTTGTCACCTCGTAGTTGCTGCGTCATGTCATAGAGCCACCCCCACGCTTGACGTAGGTGTTCCATCGGTGCTGTGTAAGGAAATGATGGTTCTGTCCCCGCGCGGATGCGATGGTTGTCCATGCTGCTGAGGTGCGGGGTGACTTTGTTAAAATCCCCCACCCTTTACGCTGATGTCGCGGCTGACGCTTCGAGAGGATGCGCCTGCGTTGACGACATCAATGTCCATGTCCTCTATCAGAGAAGAGCGGGAGCACTGCCAATGGCAGAGAGGATATGGTTGACTGCATCCACCCTGTCTGTGTAACAAGCATAGTTCTCCTTTACAAATGAAAAGACAAAAAGGAAGGGGAATGCTCCTCTCTTGCCGAATGAAGGATTGTGTCTACGTCTTCTTGACGATGCCGAGGAAGGCACTTTCGGGCGAAGCCCGCCCATACCGACCGCCATCTTGGCGATAATCTGGTCTGCCTGATACTCGCGACGTGCCTGCTCCATGGAGAGGTCGCAGCTTCAAGACGCCCGTTGCGGTCTTGTGGCAGATGACGATGGGCTCTTGTCGGCGTACGTTGCGGGAAGACGTCCGTCGCCCCGCATGACGTCTGCGTTGTCGTCGCCACCGCGCGTGATGTGCGGACACCGATGACATCGCCTCGCGAGGCGAATGACGTTGCCCTCAAGAATAGAGCCGCCCGCGCCAGTCACGGGTTGAGGTATTCGGAGCGTGGATGCAAGCGCAGAGTGAACCCCGGCGTGAGGGTAGGCGTAGCGGTCTCCTGCGATCGTAGTTGTTCGCCATCTTGGCCTTTTGCCTGCAAGAGATGTCGATGGCGCTGCCTGCTCACGGTTGATGCCCGCACCGCCTGCAAGGGTGCGTTCGATGACGCCGCCCTCTTGCTGCCGCCCGCGACGTTCTCGGTGGGGTTCAGTGCCTCCCTGGCGCACCTCGGCGAGTACGGAGGCGTCGCAGGAAAGCGTGAGGGCGTTACCAAGCCCTTGGCGTAGGGGCAGGAAGTCGTAGTGCGCGATGAATCCCGTCGAGGTCGAAGATGGGTGTCCCGCTGTGAGGAGCCCGCCGAGGTGAATGGACGCGTCGGACTGCTGGATGTTCTCGCGCTTGTCGTCAAGGTTCTCACCTCGCCTTGGAGATAGTGCGCCTGCGTGCGTCCCAAAGACGGGAACTGCACCCCTGCCGCTGGCAATGGAGTTGTTCGAGGATGTCCGTTCGTGACGGAGGACTGCTGAAAGTCAGTGAGGGTTTCGCCTGCGAATACCTTTAAGAGCGAGGGCGAGCTTTGTCGGCGTCGGTCGCTGCAACGCCATTCTTTGCCATAGGGTTTGCGATTCTTACATTTGCCATGTGGTTTTCTCCTTAAAAATAGACATAGACCTCTTAAAAAGAGGTTGCTGCACTGAATTTACGATAGACTCGCGTGCGTAAGGCGCCGGTCCCGGTAGCGGGGGTCGCTCGTGTCTTTGCCATCTCGGCGGTGGTCTGCAGCCTCGTAGCGTTCTTGCACCCTGCGCTCCCTGCCAAGACGCTCGGGTTCGCTGAGCCATACTGTTTTGTCATGGTTGCTCGAATGCCGCCGATGGGCAAGCTGAATCTGGGCGATGTTACCTCTCTGATGGCAGTGTTGAATCCGTCGATGACGTTCTGGGCTGACCACAATGAACTGATGAGACGTGCGTAGTTCTCTCCCCACCCGCGAGGGTTTTCGACCTCCTGAACGTAGCGGTCGGCGAGTGCGTCGTCCTGCGAGGTGGCGTCGACGACGGCTTTCGCAGCCCGCTTTCAAGGGCTGTGAGGCTTCCGCTGAGTGCCATCTTGTCGTACTGGCGGCGCGTGTCGAAGTCGATGCCACTTCTTGGTGAGTGGTCTTGATCTCTCCTTCGCGTACCTGTTGTCTGGGAGTCGGATCCAGTTGTTACGCATTGTCCCCCTTTGTCTCCTCGGGTGTCTGTGCGTTGTCCCTCCCGCAGGAGATGCATCAGGTTCTGCGTGAGGGGTACCAGGTTTCGGGGTGTCGACGATGACGTCGCAGTCCGTCTGTGTGACGGTGGCGTCGCCGCGTCGCGTGGGTGGCCGCTCTGCGCGGTTCTGATTACTCTGCTGTGGCTGTGGTTCGCTATAGTGTCTCCTTTTCACGTTCCCTGCATCATCTGCTGAGTTGCTGCCATCTGCATCTGCACCATCATCTTGTTGCTTCTGCTCGATTTCCTGCTGTGTCTTGACGACGGAGGAAGCGTCGATGCCAAGAGCGGTGGTGATCTGATCGAGGATTTCGTTCTGCTTGACAGCGGTCTGGAATGCCTCAGGGAATACCCGTGCGGGCGGATGAAGCGTGTCGAGCTCATGAGGTCATGTCCACGCCCCAGTGCCTCAATGCCTGTGGGTGATGGTGTCTACGCGGCCCCGTGGCAGCGGTGGACAGCCCTGTGCCTGTCATCTGGTTCATGGAAGCGACGGACAAGGGAAGTTGAAGTTCCTGTGAAGTGATGTCGTAGATGTTACCTAGGTGTCCTCGCGGCCTTTAGCAACATAGCGTATCTCGGCGGTGACGCGTCGGCGTTGCGCTGTACTGTGCTGTTGAGAAGGAAGGCATACGAGAGGCGTGCCTCGATGTTCTGGATGGCGCGTGGTGTGATCTGTAGTCGTTTGTCTTGTTGATCTGTAGGCTGTATGTCCCAAGCGTCCGCGTACAACTCGCCCGCTGTGCTTTTGCAGTCACCGGCGCGCATGCGGCGTTAGTACGATGAAGATGATGCTGTACAGACGCCACCTCTGCGGACGGTTCTGCTATGTCATGATTTTCAAATCGCCGATGTACTCATCGACAAGCTTGCCCATAGGCTTCCGCTGTCCATCTCATGGCTAAGTGTGGTCCACGGGCCACGGTGCCCTTGGGATAGCCTGCTCACTGCCCGCGATGATGTTGCGCCCTCGATCTCCTGATAGGAGAGGGTGTGTCTCTCAAGGTGTATGTGTGGGTGTAGACATCATACCTTTTATGAGGCTCGATCCTCGCCCCTCGATGTAGCCCTGTGCCTCGGCGGAGTGCCCGTGCTCATGCCTCCTTGGTGACAACTCTCAATGGTAGCTCTGATGCCATCACGGGACAAGACGTCATGGTTGAGACGGTAGAGTTTCATCCTCCTTCCTTTGTGGGAGGAATGAGGACGTTGCGCAAGGGATAAGTTAGGCCGCTGTTTTGTCCATGGTGACACGCATCTGGTGACCTCCATGTAGTCCGTGGACTAGTGCTCGATCTCACCTGAGGCTATGCTCGACAGTCATGATGTGACATGTCAGTCGCCCATCGCCGCACGTACTTCAGTCAAAAGACAAAGCGGCAGCTGCGTTCGGCGGGAAGAGAGGCAAGCATGAGTTTACTGGTGAGGGTTAGCGACGCCGCGTGCGCCGATGGACTCGTACGGGGTGCGCGTAGTGTTGCTCGTACCACGTCTCGAACGCTATCGATGGTGAGCTCGGCGCATTTTTCGGCGCGGTCGGTAGGGCTTACGTGCACCTCGAGCTTGGCGTAGAGCTGTCTTTGCCGTGGTGCGCTGGCTCCGCCGTCTGCCGCGCTCAAAGGTTCACGCCCTGCCGCCACCGGTGCTCTGCATCTGTACAGTGCCGATCGACGCTGCCGCGTCAGCTTCTTCTTGACGCCGCCACCTGTTCCTCGTCACGCGCGTGTGCGGAATCGGTGGCAGGCGACAGTGGCGGCGGGTGGAGGGGTTGCTGCACGACTGTCACCACCGCCCTCCTACCGCCAAAGATGCTCTTTTGGAATACCTTTGCTACTCGCATTTGGGTTCCTCCTTTGTAGATGGATCTCGGTTGACAAGAAGGCCTCGATGCCCGTCGCTGTTTACTAGCCCAGTGCTCCCATCACAGCTTCGCGCCGCACTCGGTGATGCGACAAGATCACGCCCCGTGATGGTGGGCTGCTGTACGCTTCGCCTGTGGCTGGATGGGCTCAGATGGTCTTGATGAACCACCCACGAATCCCATCACGTTCCTCCTGCATGGCATGAATCTCTTCAAGGGTCCGAATGATACTGCTGACGCCCGCGATGTTGCTACACGATGCGATCGCGCGGGCTTTGTCATCAAAAGTCCCCTACGATGCTCTGCAAGCCGAAGCGCCTTCGGCGGCACAGAGTTCTCGGAGACATACGGATGTCTCTGTCCATGTTGTCCTTCATTTTGTGTTCTCCGTTATAGGTGCTGTATTCCTGTCGGTAGCCACATTTTGCAGCTGCTTTCCGATGAGGTATGTTGTCGCTTGAAAACATACCGCTGACGATGAGGTCTGCCCGCATAGCGGTCGGCGATTACGCCGTCTCTGCAGATGGCTGCGCGCTGAAAAACCAACGACGCCCGCGCCGCTAAGACAAATAGTTCGGAGATGACACGCCGCGATGTCCACCATTGCGATGCCAACGTCAAGACGAGGATGCCCTGAAAGATGCCACGCCGATAGAACTTTGCGACCATGCCGCCAGAGCTGAGCATCAAAAGAGCAGTGTGGAGCTGATGTCGCCATACGTCCGTATCAATCCATGAGATGTCGCTGCCCGCCACGATAGGAGTCGAGCTTAATCATGCTCATCTCTGCTTTCGGTCAGCTGTTTGTAGAGGGAAGCCATAGTTTCACCTCTTTCTGCCGAAATCATAGTCACCGCCTAGGATACGCGAGCGTGCCTGTGTGGAGTGCGTCTCTCGCCGTGAGGGTGCCAGCTCGTCAGTCGCTCTGACGATCGGCTGCTCACGCGAGCAGTCCTTCATGCGTGCGATGCAAGGCGTTCACTGCGCCGATCTTGGGCAGCCGCTGTCGCGGTGGTCGCCCCGTGAGGCGGCCTGGGTACGAGTGAAAGTTGGTGGTTGGCGTCCTCCCCCACTGGAAGCCTCGGCGTAGGTGTCGCGCAGAAAGCCCAGGCACGTTTGCCCGCCGGGGAGGGTTTTCATGTCTTTGTCGCCTGGAGATGACGTGCGCGCGCCTGATTCCTCTCCACGGTGGCGAGGGATGCCGACGTGCGTCATCTGCCCTGGCAGAGCGCAGGTGACGTTTCCTCCCGCTCATCCAGTCGCCAGGAGCTCGGCAGCAGAGTGGCTTCGGTCCCTGGTGGATCTCGCCCTTACATGCAGGCGCGACGACGACGCCCCGAAAGGTCGTCCGGTCACGCCAAACAGAGAGCGATGTCATAACTCGTGTAGTGATGGTGCGGCAGCGGCCGTCTCGATGACACCATCTTCAGACGGCTGACGAAATGCGCCTTACTCTTCGAAAAGTCGGCAAAGTAGCTTGCTGCGCGATGCCGCGTTTTCCCACTCTGCCTCATGGGCGGCACCGTTAGCACGTACGCGATGAAAGGCGAACAGCATCTGCAGGTCGATGAGGAGTTTTTAGCCGCATAAGAGTACCACCACACGACGCCGCAGGAGAAAGTAAACTCGAGGATGCAGTGCGGGCGTCGCCCGGTCGGATTTTCGCATGGCCGTCCTCCGCTTCGCAAAACTGACACTGTAGGTTTGAATGGTGGCGACGTGCGCACCGCACTCGTCGCAGTCGAGGGTAGAAGTCGCGCTTCGCTGCATGCAGCACATAGATGAGGGTAGTGTGTTCCAGCCGCACACCGCAGTGAAGCGTTCAAAGTAGCTTTCATTTCTGCATTTTCTTTCGTACATAGAGTCCGCATCGATCACGCTTTCACTTTCGCGCAGACAGCGACACGGGCATCGTGATGTTGCTCCTTGCGGATGGTTTCGCGTAAGGCAGGGTATAGGGTGCGCTTTTCGCACCGGAATCTGACTCATGCCGAGTTTTCGAGGGTGGAAATGACACGTCGCTCCTTTTGGATTGACCCGGCACACCATACCGGACGGCGTTCTTCTCGGTCTGCAGTCGTGCGTAGTTTGCGTCTCCATCCCAGCAGGTACAGCTCCTTTCTTCGTGCAAAGCCGCAGGGCCGATGGATGCGACAAGGCACTCGGGCATAGGACGCGCAGGCGGGTTTGTGGATACATTCCGCAAGTCTCCCGATGCCGCTCGCGTCGCCCGGTTTGCATCGAGTCGTTTGTCATAGCACTTCATGCATGACGCGAAAGCTGTTCGTACAATGAGGTGGTACTTTTATACCCCTAGAAAGCATATAGGCAAGGTCTCCTTTCGATAGCCCCTCGTCGGCAAGTGTGTGGCAGAGGCGCAGTGTCTCTTTGTTCTGGCGGTCTGCCACGAGGATGCCTGTTCCTGTGAGGTTGAGAGAGTGTCCCGTGTTTGGACGGTAAAACGACAATGTCTGTGCCGTGTGAGCTGCAAGAGGACGGTGAGGCTGCACACGATGGAGAAGCTGGCTGGCGTGTCTAAGACGGAGAGACGTCCCACCCTCAATGATGTGCTTGATGGTGGCGCTCGGTGGCTTTTTGCAGCATGCGATGCGCGGTCTTGAGGAGGGTCACGGGTTGGGGGTATGGGAGATGAGGTGAATGTTAGGCATGGTGTTCGTCCTCCTTCCAGCGTTCTTTCATTTTTGAGGTCGAGGCGGTAGCCGCAGGCATTTGACGGCGCGGACGGCGGTGCCATAGAGCCGCAGGAGTGTCTCGCCAGCAACGCGGCATTTGGAGGCCTTTTAATCATGTTGCTTCTTCCTTTCTCGTCGAAATGAGCAATCGCCCAGTTCTTTCCAATCTTGCCTCGGTGTTGAGCTGCATCCGAAAGCCCAATATCTCTTTGTGTCTTTTCGCATGGCGGCTCGTGCCGGAGACAACAAGGGTTGCGATCTGAGGGTGCGGCAAGCGCACTGAAATTGGTCGTCACCCCATGCCATGAAGCGACGTCGCCATCCCATCCATGCCGTGGGAGCCCCTGCTCGCAGAGCATCTGCTCGGTGAGACTATCCACTGCTTTGCAGATAATTGCACCTGTGACTGAAGCGAGCGGCTGAGCGCGAGCGTGGTTGCGGGACATGGAGAATCCTCCGTCAAGTCCGCGCAGATACGGCGCTTTCCAGCGCACGACTTTTTCCGCGCTCGGTCTCGACAAGGGTGTTCTGCACAGCGTCGCGAGTGCATTTGATGCGGGTGTTGCCTTGAGGGAATTTACGCTGATGGCCGCGGCGTCGGCGGCGTCCCCTGTGATGATGCGCCCGATCTTGGCGTCTCCTGCGCCATACAACCATGCATATACGACTTTCGCCTGACCGGGCTCTGTAATCTGCGTGGCGTGCTGATTGGCTGTGTGGGCATCCTCATTCAGATGATATGCCCATAAGCGCCGTCATATTTTTGACATAGTGGGCAAGGCACCTGAGGTTCCAGTCCGCACGCATCGATGCCGACCTGCGTCCATCCTGCATAGAAGAGACGACACCTCTGTTATAGGGTTGCTTCCGGCTGCGGGACTTGCGACGTTAGATTTCGCATGGGCGGCTCTGCCGCAGACCGTTAGCCATTCGTGATGACGTGTTCGGTGGATGCGCCCATCGGGCTTTACCTTTAGCCACGCGTTCATGCCGTCGGCGATTCGCCCAGGGCGTTTGGTGATGAGGCGGCTCCATGATGCCCGCAAGATAACGTATCCGCGTTTCGTCACGTCGATGAAGTTAGTGTCCACCGTCGGATCTGGAGGCGATAGTCGCAGATAGTTCTCCGCCATCATCCTCCGCGCGTCGTCGTAGAGGTCGATGCAGGCCGTAGCTGCGCATCTGGCGAAAGACGTACTGATCTGCCTTCCCGCTGTTGCTGACAGTCTTGTACCGCTGTATGCACGCCGCCCTCTTTGTAGCCCAATGTTAAGTCTCTCTTTAGCCGAAAGAGCTTGTCGGGGATGGCGGGACGGGTTAGGTAGAGCGTGCAACTGAGCACGGCTCCGTCATGCCCAAGGTGCACCTGGAGACGCCTTGCTCGTCTTTGTCAGCGTGAAAGCTGTTGCGCTCCTGCTGTGCCATGAGCCACTGAACTTCGTGCCCAAAGCGGCGGGCGGGAGACCGCAAGGCTGAGAAAGACATGAGTTTCTCGTAGAGTTTGACGGTGACCGTCCCCGGTCGCGGCAGTCGAGCATCTCAGTGTGGTAGTGTCTCTCATGCGCCCGCTCGCCATAGTCGTCTCTTTGCGTACCGGGCCGAGGCGATAGCCCTGCTGCATCGGTGCTGGGACTCTATATGGCGCCGTGAGCAGTGGTCGTCGCCCGCATCAATCCAAGGTCGATGGTGCCGGTGGTTGCTGCAGATGAGCGACTGAGGACGAGGCGGCAACGATTCGCCTGGCGCTGGTTTCGCGGGAGACAAAGCTTTGGTAGACTTTCGCATTGCAGCGCAGGGATGCTGCAGCTGGGCGATGACAGCTGTGTCCGCAGATCAGCTTCCCGTGTGCAAGTGCATCAATGAGAAGGCGCACACCATTGCGGGCGGTGGACGGTCAGCCGATGGTCTTGCCCGTCGCGGTAAAGTCGTGACCGCCGCACAGTGGACCTGACGTCCTCGCTGAGGCCGTCTGTCCCAATGTCAAAGTGATGGCGTTGATGCCTGCACATCTCGTGAAGCGTCGTCACCGGTGTAGGCTCACACGCGCCTGTCGATGCGCTTCTGGTTCAGTGCGCGCTGTCGGTTTTCGTCGATGCGCGTCAAGTTCCCAACGACGCAAGGCGATGGCGCGGCGAATGTGCCTGCCCATACGGTGCCGCCGCTACCTGTTCACAGAGGGGAGATGAGAAAGGAGACAAATCTTCGCACAGAGGGTGATGAGCTAACATATATTTCCTTTGCTCGGTTTCTCGACCGCGAATATGCGAGCTGCTTTTGGTACGCCGTCATGGCAGAGGTACCAGGCGTCTGGAATGGGGAGCGAGGTGTCGTCACCATATTAAAAATGTTCGTCTCTGTGGTAGTATGGATTTCAAAACGGTTCTCTTTTGAAGATGTTGCTGGCGTATTTGGCCGTCAAAGAGTCCACCGCCGCTTTCCGGCGACGGCGAGCGGCTTGCAAGGTCGAATAATCGCTGATACGCGATGTGACGCAACGAGAAAGGTGGATTGGAGACGATGGCATCGTAACTCCCTCCGGTAGGTGCAGCGTGAAAAGTCTTGTCCATCAGCGATGTGCGCGAATGGATGACTCATGCAGTCGCACGAAGCCCTTTTGACAGCGAGAATCCGCCAAACGTCAAATGGTGGACACCAGATGCGATGCAGCACTTCACATAAGGGAGAATGAGATCGAACAGTAGTGGCGGGCGGATAGGTGCACCATCCATCAGGCTAGGGGCTGTTTCGTCGTGATCTTTGAACATACGCCCCTCAACTATATGTAACGCTTGCCCGTTCGTGGTCTGCCGCCGAGCAGTTAAGGCTGAGGCGGCGCGATAGCCAATGACGCAGCGTGTCAAGGTCGCGTTGCTCGCAGGTCTTGCACCCTGCGTGTCACGTCACCGCACCGCACTTGTCGCGAGATGGTGCAGCACTGCTGCGTTGGGTCCAATAGGGGACCTGTGCTTTTTGACAAAGATCAAAGAGGTGCTGGCTCGTGTGGAAGGTGGGAGCTGGTTCAAGCGTCGAGGTGAAGAGCACCACCGCCGTCGAGGTGGTCGGGTGACTCCTCTCCGGCACATCTCGATTTTGTCGAGCGGCAGTGAGGCTGCCTGTCCTCCACGCAGGCGCAGTAGGGAGTTGCAGCAGCCTGCGCGGGCGGGGAATCCCGCCTCTCGTCCCATTTGGCGCCTTTGACGCCGAGGGTTCTCCGCTGGGACGAACCGCGTTGTAGCTGACGCCATACTTTCGCGTCAAGGCTTTCTTGTTCCTGTTTTGAAGATGGAGGAGTACCGTGCAGCAAGAAGATTTTTGTCAGGCTGGCAGTGTTGTTGAAATGGCATACTGCGTGTTCTGCTGCTCTACGGACGCCGTTCAGTCCGACGGTGAGGAAACCGCTTGCCAATGTCCATGAAGCCCGCGCTGTAAGCAGGAGAAGCCTCCGTCATGGCATGTAGTCCCCATGGTATCCATAACGAGAGGGCGCTGATGAGGTATGCAGAACACGGTCGATGAGCGTCTCAAGGTCACAGGACACTGGCTGGTCGCGCACGCGGTGCATGTTGATGCAGATAACCTGTAGACTGCGTCAGGACAACACCACCCGCGCCAGCGTGGCCGCTGAAGGTGTTGCTGGCAAGCTCGTTGGTGAAGGCGCGGCAGCAGGGACGCATGTCCACGCTGTCACTTCATACAGACAGTAAAGCCGTGCTCTTTGCTCACCTGTTTCTGCACAGTAGCTCGCGGTTCTGATCGGCAAAAGCCGGTCCTTTGTAGGTGGAGGGAGGCTCGCTGGTGAGAACGGGAAGGTCAGGAGCCCTGGCAGTTCTTTCCTCTCGAGCACGCTCACATGAAGCAGAAATCCGCAAGGCGCGGATCGCCCCGCACGCTCCCTGCAAAACCCGCCCGGGACAGTGTGGAAGCCTCAAACATTTCTTCATGTCCATGGGACGGTCAAAGACGCGGCTGCCCGTGCAAATACGTCGCCAGCCGCGCGCACTGGCAGGCTGGTGGTGCGTAGACGACGCCTCAGAAAGTTCCTGCCTGATGTCGCGCTGATGCGTCTTGGCAGGCAATCCTGCTGTCAGCTTGGCGTGGCGAAGGGAAGCTCGAACATGTGAAGGAACTCCACCACGTGACTACTGCCTCGCATGAAGTTGTTGCTGGCAATCTTGATAGACGAGACCACGTAGCCGCCGCAGGAAGCTCTGAAGGTGTTCAGTGGCAGCCTGAGACGCCGCTGACGTCGGTCCTCCAAGATGAAGTGATAGAGGGAGCTGGAGGCGCAGTAGGTTTGCGTTGGTTTCTCGTCGGGATCGCAGATCAGATGCGGTTCTTTGAGTGCCTTTGCGGTGGTACCGTGTCAGAGGACGTCCCATGCCGAACTCGCTCGTGGAGCCGGGCACTACACCTTTTGCGTGGCTCAGTGCGACGGTGAGCGGTCGGTGGCAACTCAGTTTGGCAAGGGTCGCCGAATGTCTTGTGTGTGACGTTGGCGTTGCTGTTCACTCCTCGCGCTGCTCGCGTCGCGGCGCCCTGCGCGGCGATGTAGCTGTCGATGATGGCCGAGACGGTTGTCGATGATGTGTCGCGGATGTCTTTCATGTGGCTTCTGAGTGAGCATGTGTGAGGATCCGGTGAATACCGCCGTGCCCGTGTAGGCACGCCAGCGATCTTTGGCACAGCGGATAGTCGCCGTGGTAAAAGCGTTGGTTGGCCAGCTGGTGAGCCCTCCAAGTCTCTGCTTTGTAGCTGCTCTTGTTTTGAGCCAGAAGGTGGCGTTGCGCGGCGTGCGCAAGGTCGACGATCACCGCTCCGCATAAACTGTCAAGCCGGAACAAAGACAAACAGGGAGGACAACACCGAGATCGAAGTGGAGGCACTCTGTGGCTGATGTCGTCTCATGCAGCTCATTGCTGTCCTCCCATGAGCAGAGGATGGCGTCTGCCCTTGCTCTGCTGGTGCTCTCTGCTTTTGTCTCCATGGAGGCTGAGCGGGTGCGTTCAGCCGCAGTTGCGTCGGTGTGCGCTGCAGGTGACAACACAAGGACAGAATTTTCGCAGCAGCTGCTCATCCCAAAGCAGCAGGCGGTGTGATCTGGGATTTTCGCTGAAGGTGATGCGTCAGGAGTGCAATCGACCAGACGACATGCGTCCTCCTCCTGTGTGCTCGGTGGTGCCGAGCGGGTCGAGGGTGCGAGGCGGTGGTCTTTGTCGCGTGATGGCGTCGCAGGAAGACCCGTCTCGCTCTGCGAGATCTGTATTTGCAGCGTAAGCGTGAAGTCGCTTGTTTGCCAGCCTCCCTCGTCCCCTGCGGTGTTGCTAGTTTGCCCGGCGGGCGATGATGTGGTGTCGAGCGAGCTGTGTTGCTGGCTCCTCGAGGTCGTCCATGCCGGATGCTCCCGCCCCGCTCAGCGTGGGCAGCTTTGCCGCCGGCTTTTCTCGGAGGTGGAGATGGCTGATGTCTCGCAGCCTGTTGTCTCACGTGAGGTTGCGGCAGGGCGGCATGCGAGGCGGTCGATCGGCGTTGCGTAGTAGTTCAAATGCCTTTGCCAGTCTTCCGTGGTGGTGACGGCGATGGTGGGTTTGCTGATGACAGCAAAGTCACATCCTCCCGCGACGATCATGCGTAGCGGATTTTGGTCCAGTAGTCTGTTTACTTCGATGCTGCCGAAGTGGTCGGTAGTGAGGAGGAAGCCACCGTCGCCGAATACTCGCCATAGTGCTCTTTGACCTCGCCTTTGTTTCCGGCTCGTTCCAGGCATGAGGCGGAGCGGACGACCGAGGTGGATGCCCGCGAGGTCGCGCAGGGTTTTCGCTTTTCGAGCATGCCACCATACCCGACGCGCAGGTGATCTCTCATGTGCAAGGTGTAGGCTGGCAAGCTCGCGGGCGATGGTGGATCATGCCGCTGCCCGCCGTGTCACGAGCAGGAGCATTGCCTCTTCCGGTATCCTGTGTGCGCGGGTGCGAGGTCGTCTGCCCATGTTCCTGCAACCTTAGGTCGTCGCGTCTCTTGAGCAGGATGATGCCTGCGTACTTGGTGCTCGTGCTGCCGTCGTGGCGGCAGCTGTCGTTTGCGTTCCAGATGGCGCGTGGGCGATGGTAGTCCGGTGTCCGGAAAGCAAGCTATCTCGTTTGGGCCTGAGCGAGGCATGTGCGCACTTATCGCGCCCGGCGGCAGGATGCCGCTGAGCTTTTCGATGGCTTGCCCGCCTGGTCGCCGGTCGTGAACATGACGATGACTCTCGAAGCCATGAGCCAGCTTCGGCTGTTTTCCTTGAATACTGTGTGCGCTTTGACAGCCGAATGATGTGGCGACAACAGGGTATGCGTCCTGCACCGTGAGACGGTGAGGCAGCCGATCTCGCCCTCGGTGACGATGCCGAGTGCTCGCCAGTAGAGGTTCCGCCCGATAGCGTCGCGCTGCGCCCAAGTTATCGCCAAAAAGTTTTTGTCTTTGTCACGGGTTTTCTGAGAGAGATCGCGTCCATCGTCGCCGACATATTCTCTGGCGACCTGATGCTGTCGCCCGTGCCTCTGTTGCAGGCTGCAGCGGTGGCTTCCGGCGCGTCCGTCGGATGCCGCGTGCCTCTGAGGGCGCAGGTATTCCATATCGCCCATCGGCGAGGTCTTTGTGCAATCGCCATTCTTCGTCCTTGCTGTCTTTTGTCCATATTTCGCAGACAAAGCAGCAGGTACGATCGCCGCGTCGCATATGCTGTCGTTGCCGCAATCCGCACGGAGGTGGAGCGATCATTGGTCTGCCTCTCTCGTGATGCTGTGTCAGCTGAGTGTGCTCAAGCGCTGCCCGCCAGCGCGGTGTGCTCGCCGTCTGCGTGACGCCCATCAGGAGGACGTCACGCTGTCCCGCCAGCCGTCGACGCGGTCGGCGTGCTGGGATGTGATATCGCGACTCATGCGCCTGTCTGGGTGATGAGGTAGTGGTACGACGCCGAACCATCCCTGCCGCACGGACGTGTTTTGCGATACTCTTTGAGCGGGATATCTGCCCGGCTATGCGACGCGAATCCTACAGTGCTTTTTATCACGCCCTTGAACGTGACACGTGTATCAGCTTCTTCTTTGCTGACGATCAGTCCTGCGGTGTCTTTTCGGCTTTGAACCACGACGCGGGATGAGTTTGGTAGCGTACCAATCCGTGTTTGCTGCACCATCCGCGGGCATGTCGTGGTAAAGGTTTTTGTAGAGTTTTGATGTCGCCCCAGTGACAAAACGCATGTCGAGGTGGGGAATTGGCATCTGACGAGCAGGTGCTTTTGCGGTCACTCAGTTCGAAAGTAGCCTTGCGCTCGGATGATGACGTCGTTGCAGGATGAAGCCGGGCGTAGATGTGCGTCGTCGCGGACGGTGGTACTGTACCGCTGCTGTCGCAGACTTCGCGACGTCTTGTGCCCTTGATCTGCGCGGCGATGTTGTCCTCCAGTCAGAGCGATGCCCGTGGAAGGACGGAAGCTGTACCGCTCCCGACGCAGCCCCTGTCAGAACTCCTCCCTCGCACTGATGCCGACCGCGTCGGGCGTGCGTCGCTGTCCTCCTGCGCTGAAGATGAATCCTCCTCGCCGTAGCCATGGAGGATGCCGATGCTGTCCCGCCTCTTTGAGGTCGATGATCTGCACGCCTGTAGCGGAAGGTTCGACGAGCGTTCTTTGTCGTTCATGCAGAATGGCACGAGGTCGTTCAGGGCGAGCGCGCCCACGCCGCGCGTTGTTGATCGCGTTTTGAGCCTGCGCCAATCTCATGCGTTGCGTCGAAGATGGCACACGGCGCACTCCACCGCCGCGATTGCGCGTGCTGATGTTGCGGGTCATTTGTACTTGCAGAACTCGTCCTTGCGGCACGGGTCGTTGCGCGTAGTGGGCACTTGTACTTTGTGCTTCGCCTCGTCGGATTCTTTTGCACTTTCTGCCAGCTCGGCGATCCTCCGCGCAGATGCCGTTGACGTTCCCTTTGTCGTCGTCCGGGTGCGCAGGAGACGGCGAATCGCCCGTCGTCCGCAGCCCTTGAAACTGCCCAGTGCCTGCGCACGCAGCGAATGCCGACGGTGTCACCTTTCGGTAGGTCTGTCTCGTTGGCGATGTGTCGTGTCCTCTTGGTGCTGGTTGACTCTGATCCGCGTGGTGGACGCTTTTCTACTCCTGTGTCCCACGGCAGAAATCCCTTTGCGTGCCTGGCGTATGCAGGGCTGGCGTGGGAGTGCAAAAGCATGCGAAATCAGTGTACGGTTTAGCCGACTTTGCTTTTGCCCGTTTGCGGTCTGGCATGCCGCGCATAGAGCGTACCATTGCAGCGAGCCGTGCTGTCTCCCTGATGATGCTGTCGGCCTTTCTCCGCACCGCGCGTGGCACGCGATGATGTTGCCGGCTGCAGGGAAGCCCATGGAACTCTTCCCTCGTTTGCCTGTCGCGCATGAGTTCTCGATAGGTTGGAACGGGCACCTTTACAGTGCTCGTCATGTCAGCCATATCAGACGTCCTACTCGCTGCCCGATGTTGCACCGCGCGCTGTTTTGCTGCGTGTCTTAACATCGCGGTGATGGCGACGGGTCACGCCTGTCAAGCGACCAGCGATGCGTACCAAGGCGGGTCGGTGTGCGCAGATTCTCCACGTGATGAGGCTGGATTTCGCCGCGATAGTCGCGTCGATGATGCCTGTCTGGTTGGCAAGGCGTAGCTTGGATACAAGCCGGTAGAGGGCGAAGGTAAATGCGATGTGGTATCCCGAGATCAAATGCAAGGCCTGTTCGTCAGGTGTGCGCCTCCCGTGCTGATCGGCGGGATGTAGGCGTCCTCAATGCACATAGGTCAGCAAGCTGCCTCTGTCTTGCGCCGGGAGGATGGCATCGGGATGTAGGCGTTTGATGCCTATGATGATTGGGGTTCTCGGTTTGGGCATACGCTCCTTTCGGTAAGACAAAATAAGCCGTCATTGACGGCCAAGATTTGGTTAAAGATATAGGCAGTCGCTTGAAAGACACAAATTATCGTTTTGTATAAGAGCTTATAGTATATATATATATTATTTATATAAGTCTGGTTTTATGTTTTAGAGAGCGTAACGTAGTATGTCTATAGGGCAGTCTTTGAGATGTCTATAGACGTTCTTTCTCTAGTCCCACTTAAAACAGATTAAAAGCAAGGACAACTACATCCTGGCTCTTTCATTTTCAGACCTGATCCATTTGTTCCATCAACTCCTGTGGGCGTTGCGCGACTGAGTGTGTCGATACTGAGTTTCACGTTCCTGAAAAAGTGCCGCTGCAGCTACTAAGATCGGAGAGGAAGTCCTCTTGTAGCTCATGCTTTCATCAACATTCCTCAGAGGACTCTCGTGCATAACATCTCCCTCATAGCTTTAATTAGGGTGCACGCTTTTCGAGGCTTCAGCCATTTTGTAGCGTCCTGTCACACTCCTGGCATGGGAGTGAAAAGTTGTTTCTGCTCCTTTCAGTCTTTTCAAGTCTCTGCGAGTGCCCTATCTCATGCATACAGCGGCGCTTTCCTGCTGTGCCACACTCAGCACAACTCTTTTCTTACTCTACTATAACCAACAGTGTGTACCTTTGGTCAATACTTATGTGCATAGTATTTTTAATTTTTATGGGCATATTTACACATAGCATAAAGAGTTAGCGAAGCAGGACGTAAGTTCCTGCTCTTTGTGGCTTTCTCTTACGCAAAACAGAAGTCCGACTCTCTGGATTTCTTTCAAGTCAAGTGTCCCAAACCAGTGAAATCTTTGAAATCTTGGTCCATGCGTCGTCGTCGCTGATGCGAGATAGCGAACCTGCGCCAAGAAGTCCTGCAGGTGGAAGCTGGCTGTAGAGGGTGGACGAACCTCCGCGGGATGATCTGTGAAGAGTTGTCCGCTGTACGTGCTAGCATCTGTCCTTAAACGCCCGCGAACCACTGCATGAAGTTTGTAGTGCCACTTGTTACACTCTGGGTACTGACAATGCTGTAACAAATGCGTTGGTAATCCGCTGTGAATAGTTCGGGGAGATGCCTCTGCGCCTGTCTCCTGTAGTTCACCTTCCTTCCTTCTTCCCTACCTGTGTATAGAAGGGACACGCGCCTTTGTTGAAGCGCATCCTTACTACTTCCGTGTGAGGCACACACTTGCTGCAGTGCGCAGGTCCATTGGTGCGTCCATGCACAACGTGTCCCTCTTGCAGATCAGCTTTCGCATACTAGCGCCACGCCATGCCCTTCACCGCCTTTAACGACCGTCGTCCCTACGGCGCCCAGACGAGATGCGCGCGGCGTCGCTCGCTTGGATGGAGCGACACAGGGTTCTCACCAGATGCTCTAGACCAAAAGGTCTCGATGATGTCGCTCATCAGGATTTCTCCTGAACTGCAGAGCTTGGCTATTACAGGGCAAGGTTGGTCGATCGCCCTTCTGCACACCTTAAAAGCGCGATGTGCCGTCTTGGGAATACTTTAGCCCGCGAAGAGCGACGCCCAGTCTGCGCCAGCGGTTTTTCCGGTCCTGCAGGCGGATTCGCCCGTCGCCTGCCTGGTCGCTGACAACATCTGTCATGTCATATTTATGGCCGTCGGCTGCGCTGCCTGCGCGTCTTTTGAGCAACACTGTATTACTTTTGGTCTGCAACAATGCCATAGTTATCCTGCACATTGTCACTTTGGCAGGAGATCGACTGCTGCGCCGCCAATCTCGCTGCCACCCTGAGCAAACGAGTGCAGCTGCATCCCGAACATCGTCCCGCTCAACGCACTGGCAGCCCGACTCAGCGGAATCCTGCGGCTGCGCTGTGCTCTCAGGGCCGCGTGCGAGAGAGCGCAGTCCACTCAAGACAAAAGTTCTGCTATGAACTCCATCGATAATCATTCTTCGCGACCCGCGCGCGTCATGTATAGCTAGGCGGGTCGGTTAGCGCTCGCCTTGATCTGTTCTCCTCGTGCTTCTCTATCCACGCGACACGCGCGAACGGCAGCTTTGTTCACGTCCGGCAGTCGCCTGCCCGTGAATGGCTAACCATTTTGCGTCTCGCATCCGACGCTAACGGCGACGGCTCTGCGAAATAGTAGCAGGGCTGAATGTCGTCTTGCGGGCTTATCGCCGTCGTGGATTGGATAGCAGCAGCCATCGATAGTCGACGTTCCATCGGAAGCAACCTTCTGCAGCTGAGCAGAATTTTTCGGCTGTCTAGTGCTATGTGGCAACGTGATAGCCTAGTTTTTCTCGCTTCCTCCTGCTTTATAAAGTGCTGCTTTGCTTTGCTTTTTATGCTCTTTTTAACTCCTCCTCTGTGTGCCTTTCCTGCTAGGTGAGGGAGCACTGCGAGAAGGGCCTGGTTCTTGGTAATTTCAGCTCTCACTCACTCTGCGTACAGATGTAGTTTTGGAGGATAAGTGAAGAAGGGTTCTTGCTGATCGCAAATGGCGTATTCTGCATGGTAGCATTGAGGCCACTCATAAACTTTTGGTTCAAGTTCACGCACTCAATTTCTACGCTATAGTTATGAATTTATTTAGGCTCCACACGGAGTAGGCGAATGAGAGACGTTCCCTTTAGTTGATGTTCCGCTGACAGCTCGGCACAAAAGCGGCGTTGTCCAGCGGTTTTGGCGTGGTGATTGTAGGCGTGTACTCGAATGGCGTTCCGTTACTAGCTTATTCTCATTTCGAGAACCACGTTCTCGTGTCAACTGTCATAAATCGACTGTCTCGATCTGCTTATTCTACCGGTCGCCGGTGCTATGGTAGGTCGCTACCTCGCACTAAGCATTTCTGGGCGATTTTTGACCCAGTGCTGCCCGTTCCGCAGTCAGTCATCAAACCTGTTGTGTATCCGTTTTCGCTGCGACAATGTATTGCCGCGGCACGCATCTTATACGAACCGCCGGATGCGCTCGCCATCGCCTTTCGTCCGCGGATCGCAACCGCTGCGGTCAATGCCGAAGCAGCCTCACTTTGCAGAAACCTCTATTTCGGATGCTTCTCTCATAATTGCTTTGCGTCGATCACTTCTGAAGCGATGTTGGAGACTGCTTTTGTCTTTGGGGTGCACGCGCGCGGTTAAGACACACCCGCATAGTGCTATGCCCGTCGCTAGCGCAGCATTCTCTAACGCGTCAAGGTTCCGCTGGCATAAACGGTGTGCAATTCACTTTTCAGGACGCGCAACCCATGCACCTGGTAGCTCGTTTTTCAGCTTTAGTGCATCGGAAATAAGCAGTGCGAACAAGGTGCGGCGGATGTCTCCTCATGCGTGTGCACCCATATAAGGCGGGATGTTAATCTTCCCTTGCCCCTGCTTGTCCCTCACTCACGAGCCCGCTGCAAGTGTCCCTGCAAGACGCGCGTTCGCGTCCTTCCTGGCTTCCCACCCCAGGGCACTTTATTGGCAGATATGTCGTCGCTGTAGGTATCATTTATTTTCCTCCCTGTTCTTTTCTCGCTCTAATCTCTGTGTCCCACCCGTGAAATTATGGAGAATTAACGGACTGTAAGCGTACCAGAAGCCTGTGTTAGTCACCTTCGTCAGAAAATCTTGTTCTACTTACCTCGCCGATGCTCGCCGCGATCTCATCCGTGAGCGCTGATCGTCGCTCCGTCGAACGTGGTGAATCGCGTCTGCGGCTCGCTGTCCGGCTATCCCAGCCCATGACGAGCGGAACGCTTCCAAACTGCATAAACTAGCTCTTCGTGCAGCGACAAACATCACTGACGATCACCACTGGCGACTTTTTCTGGTGTTCTCCAAACACCTCTAACCTCGTTGTAGGTATCCGACAAGTCCTCGACAATATCCGAAATGCCGATGCTGCGTTGCCAACCACTCGTCGCTGCCGTGCTAGTCACGTCATAGAGCCGCCGATGTTCTCGACTCAAACAGCGTGAATGGCAGTTCATTGATTCCGTCGGTGCGCCCTTCCACCGTGAAAAGATTGTCCAGCATCCGGAGCAACAACACGTTCTTTCATAGGGCTGTATGTCATCGATTTTTCATGACGTAACCCTCCATGACTGGCAGGGCGGCGACACCGCGCTCGCGGCGAAAGACAACAAAGCGTTAGAACGGGATGTTCTGTGTGAGCTCTGTAATCCCGCCATACCAAAGTCAGGGCGGGACATGAGTCTTCATTTCCCTCCCCGCATTGATGCAGTGGTCGTTACGCACCTTTGCGTTCTCGAATGCAGCGCTGCTATCGTCCACGCTATTAGTGGTTCCGGCGCCTCCCTTCCATGAATGCGCACCAGGCGCTGTCCAAATCAGGATACGCTGCGCGCGATCCTGCATTGTCCTGCGACGATCAACTGACGCCCCTGCGCCTTCGGGCAGTCTCGTGTCACCGCGTTGCGTGCAGGCAGGACGTTGATCTCCTTCGTCTTATCGCCTTCAATCCACGTGCCGAATCCTCTCTCCGCATAAGGCTGGCACGGTATCGGTGCCAACGGGCACATTTACCGCTAGGGTGACCGTCGCGCACTACAACGCGCGACGACGCGATAATCCCCGTGAAAATTCGCACGTCTTATTCACACGCGTACCCCTAAATAGAACATCTATTCCTAGAATGTCTGTACCTGCGTATTCACGGATAGACAAACATCAATCAAATCGACTATGGGAGCGAAAGCGTCCAAAAGCGCTGCCATGAGTGCATGTAGCACGCTTTGGACGCTTTCAGGCTCTGATGTAGCCCTCCCACCCGATAAATTCCAGTCCCTGTTCGTCCCGCGATTATTCATCCATGTAGCACGCGCCGACGCGCGTCACGTGAAGTATGGACGCCCCGCGGTGAAGTGATTGTCGCCGTCGTCATGCGGCGAGCGGGCTACTACGTCGTAAACCATCACATGAAACGGATTTTCTCGCTCGCGCTCGTCGATCTCGTGCACCTTCATCTGCGACGAACGCGCGCCTGCCGGTAAGTAGGCGCACGTGCCCATACTCGTGAAAATCTCAACTGTACTTCTTTCGGCATGATTGCATCCTCTCACCTGCTAGGACGATACCACGCTGCGATCCGTCTGGCGCTGCAGATCGTGGTTTAGGCTCATCTACGCAGCTGCATGCGCCAGCCCAGTCGATGAAAACAGCGGCGGTAGTCGCTGAGTGCCCGCGTGGTGCCAGATGCGCCTCACTCGCACTTGTCCAGAGATACGCATGTAGCGCCGCGTGTCGTCCACATGCGGCAGCTAAAAGCCGTAGTAGGAGCCTGCGTTGCGCCTCCGCAAGCCGATGTGGCAGGACATGCGCGCCCGCGCCGTTATGCGATGCCACAGAACATCACTCGCGTGATTCCTCTACGCGGGCGTTCGCGCGACTAGCGACGAGCTTTTCATGCCTTTCATCGTTTTCTATATGGCATCCTCCTGCTGTATGTAGTACCCGATCTCACTTTGTTGTTTTGTCCCGCCTCCAGGGACTTAGCGCGGCGACCAGTCCCGGCGAAAGACAACAAGGGTTTAGCGTTATCCTCATCAAGCGCGCGCTTCAAAAGCGTGGATGTTTGCTTCTGCGATCTGATGTAGTTCTTCCCTAGTTGCAGGCTTTCGATCCAGCGTGCTCGCGTCTCGTTTTCAACTCCTTCCCATAGCTTTTCCAGTTCTTCACATCCTAGTCTCTGCAACGGTGGCGGGCTTTTCGACGAGCTGCGTTTTCGCCTTTCAGTCCATCCACGAGCCGCAAGTGGCTCGAAAGAGTCTCGCAGCAGTGCTCTACGCTGGTGCGTTGGCAGCAGCCTTGCTGAGTTGCTGCGCATTCGTGCGGTGATGGTGATGGTGTCTTTCATGTATCTTTCTTTGTGTACCCTTGTGTACCCATTAAGGTTTAAAATTTTGGGAACCCTTGTGTTCGCTTACTAGGTCACATCATAACACCCTTATGTACCCATGTCAACCCTTTTTTCAAAAAGTTTTGCTGATTGACAAAGTCCCTCACGATATACTCAGGTATAGGTTCAAGGGTTCACAGTCAAAAGTTTTGGAGGTGACAAAATGAAAAGAAATTCGCATTTCCATGCGGATAGACAAGGAGTTAAAACAGGCGTTCTTTGATCTATGTGATGAGAAAATCAAACGCTCCTAAAGTCATTAAACGCCTTATGCAGAATTACATAGAGCAGAATCAAAAAAATAGTGGTAGTTACTAAAGATGGTGAAGATAAATAGACAACAAAAAGGCCTTGCACAAGTGAGATCATGCAGGCTTTTCTTTGTCGCCTTATATGTAGAAATTAGTCTGTCCACTTTAGGATAGCGAATAGCAGTATAACAATAGATCACATATCGCCCTATAAAAGCGCTAAAGGCATTAAAGCCATAAAAAGTAAACCACCTATGAAATATCCTATAGGAATACCAATAACAAAGGATAAACTAGTAGGGAATGGATAATATAAGACAAAATTGTAATAGCTATGCTACCGAAATTACGAACAATGCGCCGATCAACGGAATATATGGAAGTGAAGCGGTCGATACCCTTGATACTGCTCCCATAATTTCAATTCTTCCAGTTAAAATAAGAGAATGCCAAGTAATCCCAACAATGCCTGAAGAAGCATCTCGTTCACGTCTCCTTCTCCTAGAATCCTTATCCTGATCTCATGATACCACAACGCCCCGCGTTGTCTCCAGGTCAGGTCATTTTTGTGTCTTTGTGTCGCCCGTGATCGGCGGAGACGTGTTCCGGCGCTCGTGTGCATGCGTTCAGGCGTCGCGTCGCACTTGCGTGTCTACACCAAATCATATAATACATACTAGTTTACATGTTTTATAAACAGATGATAATTTCAAATTTGACGCCACAGATATAAGCAAAATCTATTGTCGACTATTCTAGCATAAACAAACTATGATCGCAAAATAAAACACGTATGTTCGAAAAAGATTGATAAAACGCACTTGATATTTCGAATACTTTCACGCTTTAGCTAACCAGTTATCCAGACAAAAATTATTTTACAAGACAAACAAATAAAGTTATATGATAAGCACCTACAGATCGCCTTGACGCCCAGACAACGCTATTAAGATGATTGTGCTACAACGTCGCGCGTCTGTGGTACCCGCGCGTTGATCGTGCGTTGGCCAGTTGGCGGCGAGATTGCTTGCAGGTGGTTTATAACGCGCGTAGGTGCGCGGGCGTGTTTTGGAAGGCTTTGGTCGTTGCCGGCGCCGGACGGTTGAGCCCCAGACGCGCGCACGGGGGACACGCGCGAGCAGGTGAAATATATATGGACGTAAATTTATTTCAAATTTTCAACTCTGGGAGGTATGGTATGAAATCGCAGCGTAGACCAAAAGGCGAAGGGTCGATCACGAAGATGCCTAATGAACCTAAAATGACAATAACACTTGGCGTTGGCGTGGACGGAAGGAAGCGGCGGTCTGTCACCGCAAAGACAAAAAGAGAATTGATGCCGCGTAGCTGAGCTGTGTGTGCAAGCAGGGCAGAGCCGACGGGATGTTGCTATCTATTTCGTGATCTCCTTGAGATGTTCATGAAGGAGAAGGAGCGTGTTGTAACAGAAGGGACGTTGCGTAACTACAAATACATTGAGCCTGTTGTGTTTGCGCCTCTGCGTGATTATCGCTTAGACAGAATAACACCTGATGTTATCGACTACGTATTGACAATGTGACAAAGGTGATGGTTTATAAGATTCAACGCTGTTTCAGATGCGTGCTAAATTAGCTGCTGTGCTGAACTTGCGGTAGATGCAAAGGCTTTATTGTCTCCTCCCTATGAGCAAGACGCGACGTAGGAAACAAGGGCGTAGGGCTGATGTCTTGGTTATACCGTCTGAGGAAGATATGAAGGGCGTTATCGGATGCGCGCGCAAAAGACAACAAAAAGAAAAAGTCCCATCTCTACCTATATCCGCTTTTCCTGCTGGCTATAGCTACTGGGATGAGACCGAGATATTGAATATTGACCGCGTTCGCGATATAGACACAAAGAGGGACGATTCATATTCATTCACAGCTGACAATGGACGGGCGATAACCCATTAAAGACAGAAACATCTACGCGACGATCTATGTGCAACAGGAGGTGTTAAGACGGTGCTGGCACTTCACCACCGTTGAGACAATGCGTTGGGATTCAACGGCAAGCAGATATGCCGTTCTACCGCCGACACTGATCTACATTTCTTAAAGACGCACGTACTGCCTAAAGGCTTACATTCCACTGTTTAGACATTATCATGCTACGCAACTACTTTTGAAGGGCATCAATCCAAAGGAGGTGTCTAAGCGTCTGGGGCACGCATCGGTCAAGACAACACTGGATTTGTATGCCCATTGATAATTGAGATGGATGAACAGGCCGCCAATAGTATAAATACGGATTTCATTTTATGAGTGCTAGTGCTTATCTGTAGAATAACTGCTATATTTTGATGTATGGTTGTTAGCAGAACTTGTATAAAGCCTGATAACGCTAGGTGTCCTAAAATCGTTTCATCATATATAGATTCAGCGAAAAAGGTAAAGGAAGCGGGGATTTTTCGCCGCCTTCTCATTTACTTTCCCAAAAGACCTATTAAAGCCGCTCCGCATCCGTATTATTATCAGAATGAATCGATATGTCAAAATGGGAAAGGAGCCGCCCATGAATCTACCCTACCAATGCCCCGACTGCGGCACAGAGCTCGGCTACGAGGGGCTGTGCTGGCGGTGCAGGACAGCGGCACAGCGGCGTGCCGCTGCGGCATGGACACCTGCGGAGATCGCGGCAAAGGAGCAGGAGATCATCGCGCAGATCGACGATGTGCCCGATGATTTCTGGTATCTGCTCTGCCGTGAGGACAGCGTCGCCCCCGCGATTCCGCGTGCGGCACTGGCGGCGCGTACCTTCTGGCCGCCTGCGCTCTACTATCACGCGCCCGCCGATGTACGGGACGGGCTGATCGCCGCACTGATGGAGACGGAGGCCGCGCAGGAGGCGAACGAGCTGATGATGTGCCTCGGCATGCAGGGGGACGACCGTGCGCTTGCGGCACTCCTCGCACTCGAACGCGATGCCGCGCCCGTGGCGCGGGCAGCTCTACGTCAACCCCTCTGTCTATGCGCAGTGCGGCGGCTGGACGTTCGACCGCGAGGGACGGCGGCGCACGCTGAACTCGACACCTGCTATCCCATCGTTCACGCCGCCTCAGCAGAGGAGCTCGATCGCTCTCCCGTCCGCATCGCCCGCCCGCGCGAGGAGCACTGCCCACACTGCGGCGGCCGCATGGCAGATATGCTCGTCCTCGACGGGCGGGACGCGCGCCTGCAGTTCCTCGGTATTGACGGTATCCTCACAGCGACCTGCTGTCCGAACTGCGTCGCCTATGCAGAGCCGATGCTGAGCCGCTATACCCTCGACGGCGGCAGCACTGTCCCTGCCCTATGAGAATGCGGATCCCACGGCGTACATGGAGGAACTCGACACCATCTTTGACAACGATCTCATCCTCGGCGCGTCACCCGTCCCACGGTTCTACGGTGCATTCTTCGACGATGTGAGCACGCTCGGCGGATTCGCCCTCTGGGAGCAGGACTGGTCGTACACGACCTGCCCCGACTGCGGACAGCCGATGAAATACCTGATGCAGATCCGCTGGAACGAGCTGGCGGACTACATGGAGGGCACGCTCTACATCGAGTTCTGCCCTCGCCTGTCAGGTGGTCTCCATGCAGCACCAGCAGACGTGAGGTGCCGCCATGACCGACCACGATGATACCGTACTGGCAGAAAAGTTCCGCACCCTGTACGCGCACCTTTGCCGTGAGCGCATCCTCCCTCCCTGCCGGTCACAGAGGATGCCTCGCCCGCACAGATGGCGACAGCGCTCCGACAGGCACTATGCAGTGCCTATCCGGCGACAAGGCTGAAGCGCATGATGAAGAGCATTCACTACGCCAACGCCTTTGCCGACACGGCGCTCAGGGAGTGTGCCTTTTACCCTCGACGATGTCGAGCAATACCCTGACACGGAATCGCTTCCTTGACCACGACCGTTCCGTCGATTTTCTTCAACAAAAACGATCACGGCGGAGGGATTCGTCATCACGCCGACCGCCCCTAGTGGAAACGATGCTGGAGAGCCTGCTCTCAGTCATAAAGGAGAACACGATGAAAAACGTCCGCAATAATTCTTCGCACGGGAAAAAGCCCATGCCCACGGAGGTCTACACCGAGGAGGAGATGGCCGCCGTCGAGGACTTCATCGAGACGAACTTCGGCACGTACGCGAACGTCTTTCATGAGGTCGTCTCACCCGACATCCATCTGGATATATGTATCGTCGATCCGACCGAGGAACGGAACTACTACATGCTCGTCACCCTCGGGATGGGGGCGCACCGCATGAACGTCCCAGAAGAGCTCGCCGAGTACAAGCTCGAACGCGCCGAGCTCGCGATTGCCCTGCCGCCCGACTGGAAGATCCACGAGGACGACGAGGAGTACTACTGGCCGATCCACCTGCTGAAAAGCCTCGCACGTCTGCCGATCGAGGATGATACATGGCTCGGCTGGGGGCATACCATCGACAGCAGGACGAACAACTACGCCAAAGCACTAAGCTGACCGCCTCCTCATCATCGGGGCGCAGGTAAAGGGAGACAATACGGTCTGCCTCCTGCCGGACGGCGACGAGGTCAATTTCTATCAGATCATCCCGCTCTACCGCGACGAGCTCAACTACAAATTCGACCGCAGTGCGAAGGAACTGGTAAACCTCTTTGGCGAGCGGCACGTGAGCTTCATCATCGACCCGCAGCGGCGCAGCGCATGCGCCCCCGAGGACTTTGAGGATCTCGTGATGGACAACGCGGAGTGGCATCTTCCACCCTGCACGAGAAGAAGCTCCCCGTGGATGAGATCGAGGCGTACAGTCACATGGCGGTCTCACCTGCGGTGGTGCATCCTGCGCGACCTGATGGCGACTGGTTCATCCGCGAGTACGAGACGACCGTGCGCGCCGTAAAGGAGCACCCGGCGGAGACAGACCTGCGTCCCTTCCTCCGCGACGAGCTGCACGGGATCCTGATGCGCGGCTTCTTCAACGCGGAGGGCGCGGCGTTCGCGCATTACTACTACGACGGCGAGGCGCCCTCCTACCCCTCGGACGTCGACGATCACGCCCTCGCGTATTTCGGAGCAGAAAAATACTACTCGAAGGAGTTTGACGACGAGGCATATTCTTCGTCCCATTCGACGAGCGCCTCTATCGGGAGATGGCGGAGCTCATCGAGCGGCACTGGGATGCGTGGAAGCGCAACACTGAGGAGCTGGAGGACGCCGATCCGAGCGACGTCGCCATCGCAACGATGCAGTACCTGAACGCCAGCAGGGCGAGCTGCTCTCGATGTACCTCCCTGCCGCTGGCGGACGACGACCCGATCGCCCTCATGGTACAGCTACGCCACGCGCACGGCCGCGCGCGACGGCATTGTCCCCGTCATCATCGTCCCGAGCGACACACTCTGGGAGGCACTGACGATGAACGCCGAGGCGGAAAAAGGGCGCGTTCGAGGACTACGAATTCGACGCAGACGCCGTCATCGCGTACCGCGAGCGCATGGCGCAAAAGCTGGTCGAGGACGGCAAAAAGATCCCTCATGACGCGGCGTGCCGAGCGCACGGAGGACATGACGGTGAAAGAGAGCACGATGGAGACACCAATGACCGCCCCATCGGCTACTGGAACTACGAGACGCAGAAAACGCATCCCGTGATCCTCGCCAAGATCCCCGTCAAGCATCCGTGGAGATCTTCACCTACCTGCCCTTCGGCGGGTGGAACGACTGCCCTGACACCGCCGCGCAGATGGCGGTCGCAGTACTGGCATCAAGACGGACGGCGCCGTCCCTGCCGTCCTCACTCTACGACACGCTCGAGTACCGCGTCCCCGCGCCCGTCGCGCCGGAGCACGCCGCCGCGCGCGCCGTGGAGCAGTACGCCCTACTGCAGCGACATCATCGAGCAGGGCGTCCCCGGCATGAGCATCAGCAGGCTCGCCGACAGCCCTGCGAAATCGCACATTTGGTATTTCTGGTGGGATTAACCCATTGAAGGGAACAGCACGAAAGAGACAGGAGAAGCTTCCTGTTCTGCCGTAACAAGCGTCTCTACCACTGCTTTTGTGAAACCTCTTCCCGTGTCGCACGGGGAGGTGATTGATGATGTAGATTCGCTTCCCCCGTCGCGCGGGGAAGTGGCGAGCGTCGCGAGCCGATAGGAGCGCCCTGAGCGCAATTCTAGCCCCAGACGAGGAGCAGGCAGATGACGTTACTGGAACAGTGTCAGGCATGGCACAATCACGGAGATTACGAGAAGATCATTGCGGCGATATGAGGAGATCCCGCCGCAGAGCGCACGCCCGAGCTCGACGGCGAGCTGGCGCGCGCCTACAACAAACGTAGCGCAGCCGAGCGAGTGGTGGTATTTCCAAAAGGCGATTGACCTCCTCGCGCCGCACGCAGAGGATTCTGCCGACGATCACGTCTGAACTTCCGCATGGGCTATGCTCTACTACTACCTCGATCAGGAAAACCGCGCCCCTGCCCCTACTTTGAGACGGCGTCAGGCGCTGCCGGGCGACGAGGACACCGAGCAGATGATCGAGGACTCGCCGCCGCGGGCTCTCCTCCCGCTCTTTTCGCGCCCGTTCCCGCATCCGCGTGCAGGAGGCGTGGCTCGCTTCTCCGAGGCGGAGGAGGAGCTGCGTGCGCTGATGGATGCGGGATCGGATCACGGCGAGGAGCTCATCGAGCGGTGCAGCTCTGCGCTGCACATCGCCTTTGATGATCTCTCATTCGAGCTCGGAAAGGGCGGCGAGAAATATGAGCTCATCCTCACCCCCGAGGGCATGCGCGCAAAACTCTTTCCGCTCGTCTATTGCGCGCCATGCCCCGCCTCCGTGCGCGAGCACTGGGACATCCACGTCGGTCGCACCGCCTCTCTTGGCTTTTGCCCTGCGCACGGACGACTCACAGCGTCGAGATGACGGATGTCGCCGTCTCGTCTCGCGCCCGATGGCGACGGGGATCGCCCTCACGGTCTACTGCGAAAAGCTCCTGCCGCTCCTGCAGGGAGAACGAGAATCGCGCATGGTGGATGCTCTCCACCATCGTCGATCAGGCACTCGGCGAGATCGCCGCCATCCGCCCTCATCCACGATTTTGATCTCTCGATGCGCCGCGCGAGGAGCCGTCGACCCTGCTGGCGGATCTGCCGCAGGCACTCGAGGCGGCGGGGTACTCGCGAACGATGCAGAGGAGTACCTGACCACTACTATCTCGCCTACGAGCGCGAGCCGGACACATCGGACGATGCGGATCCGCGGCTCGACGTCTATGCGGGCAGCACGCGTCTCCCTCCCTCCTCAGTTCCTATATGGATAGTGATGCGACGCTCGTGGACATCTACCATGCGGATGGGATCGCGGCGGGCTTTATCGCCCTATCCGCTGACGGACGAGATGCGCGAGATGCCGACGAGATTCTCGATTTTCGCGATGCGCTCATGCAGGCGATCGAGGAGGAGACCGATTGTCTGCACGCGGTGACCTTCTCGGCGGAGCAACGGGCGTTAGCTGCGGCTATCTGGACTTTCTCGCGTGGGATCTGCACGCCGTCCTCGTCGCCGCAGAAACCGTTCTCAAGAGGACGAATCTGCCGTGGGCGGTGTTTCACCTTCCGACGGGACGCGGCGGGCACCGTCAACATTTTTGATCGCGACGAGGAGGAGGAGGACGCCGCCGCGCCGGAGAGCTCTGACAGAAAAAGGCCCCCTGCTCACGGCGGAGGCCGTCGCCAAACTCGAGGCGATGGAGGATGGATCCACGGGCTATTTCTTTGAAAATGCTCAGCTATCTGAACAACATACATCAAGAACGGCATCATCAAGGGGCGGTTCACACGCGAGGAGGCGCATCGTGACCGCGACATTGCGCTGTGGTATGCCTACGCATGCAACAATGTCGATCTGAAATCTCTACTACTACCGAGCGATACAGTGGATGCCGGACTCGAGCCGAATGCGCACGGGTGCGGGACGTGGTACTATCGCTACGCCGTCGCCCTCATGCACTGCGGCTATCTGGAAAAAGGCTCCGCTATGCCGCGCAGGAACGCGCGAGGAGCCGGACTATCCGTGGTGCTATCTCGAGCTCGGCAAGCTGTGCGCCCATTTCGGCGACCGTGACGAGTGCGCTGGACGCCGTGCGGCAGGCTTTTCCTCGTGCCGGACGACCGCGAGTTCTGACGCTGGAACGTGAGATCGAGGAGGGCGCAACGATTGAGCAGATGTAGCTTTGCACCGGTCGACGGCGCGTATGACGAGGAGCTGCAGCAGGCATCGCGTGCGGCCGAACTTCCCGCAGGAGGGCGCAGCGGCAGATGCCCGTCGATGACATGTACCAAAAAGCAGCGATCCATCCTCTGCATCCGCGTCGACGAGGAGGGCTCTCCCGCGTCCTGCGCCTCTTCTCCCCATATCGGCGGGCAGCCACACGCGCAACGCGCCCTACTGCCATTTCCCGCGCAAGGCCGGAGATACAGAGGTGGAGATCGTATTCGCATGAACGAGGCGGGCATGTCCAAGCTCCCCATCACATGGCTGACCGAGGTCAGATCGCATCGACAGCGGGCATGGGTGAAACATACGGATGAGCACGGCACGGCACAGCTCACCGCCGTGCACATCTTACTCGATCGCACCGTCGTGCTCGAGTACAAATACCCGTGGAAGGAAAAAGCGCCTACTTCGGGTGGATGCCGACTCGAACGTCGGCGAGCGGAGAGGATAGGCGACGAAAGCAGCAAAAAGAAAGACGGCGTTTGCCGTCCCTTTTGCTGTATCTGCGAGGAGATACTCTCACTCACTAGCGTCTCCCGATGATGTTGAATTGCTGTCACATCGCGGCGGGTCTGCGTCCGATCTCGCGGATGATGCGGATGATGTGATCCTCGGAGAGGGCGCGGGCTCTTTGCCCCCGCGTCGTGGAGGATCTGTCCTTGTGCACGGTGCCGTCGATGTCGTTCGCACCGAACCCGAGCGCGACCTGCGCCACGGGCACGGTCAGCATCACCCAGTACGCCTTGATGTTGCGGGAAGTTATCGAGCAGGAGGCGTGCGATCGCAATCGTCCGCAGGTCGTCCCACATCGACGTCTGCCGCACCGTCCGCCCCAGCTCCGTATGCGACGGCAGGAACGGGAACAGGGATGAACGTCTGAAAGCCCCTGTCTCGTCCTGCAGGTCGCGCAGGCGCATCATGTGCGCGACGCGCTCCTCGAGCGTCTCGATATGCCCGTAGAGCATCGACGCATCTCGTCTTGATGCCGAGCTCATGCGCCGTACGCGCCACGGCCAGCCACTCATCCGCCGTCGCCTTTGTTCGGGCAGAGCCCTCGCGCACGCGGTCGGAGAGAATCTCCGCGCCGCCGCCCGCGATCGACTGCAGCCCCGCACTCGCGCAGGCGCAGGAGCACCTCGCGCACAGAGAGCCCCTGACGTATGGGCAAAATGCGTGATCTCCACGCCCGTGAAGCCCTTCAGGTAGAGTGAGGGAAGCCTCGTGCACGCGCGCAGACGCAGGAGATAGTCGTCAAACGTCCACGTCGGATGCAGCCCGCTCACAACGTGCAGTCCCGCGAGATGCGGGTCGCGCATCGCCTCCGCGACGTGTGCCACCGCCTCCGACGCGCTCATCTCGTAGGCGCCCCGCATCCTCTGCGTCGCGCCCAAACGCGCAGAACTTACAGTGCGCCATGCAGATATTCGTCAGATTCACATGGCAGTTCACATTGTAGTAGACAATATCGCCGCATTTCTCGCGCGCACATGGTCGGCGAGCGCGCCGAGCCACGCGATATCGTGCGAGGCAAAGAGCGCCACGCCGTCCATACGCGTCAGGCGCTCGCCGCGCTCTACTTTCTTCTCAATATCGAGGTATTTACCCTGCACTTCATCGTCTCCTAAACACACAAGTTATCTCTTTGTGATTCGATACACAGCGCAAAAGTCCTGCCACAGATGTAAAGGAGCCGCCTGCAAAACCGGTCGGGTATCGGCTTTGCAAAAACGGCTCGAGACAGCGGCAGCACCTCTGCCACAGGTCATTCCCTTATTTTTCGGCGTAATCGCCAGCGCGCGTACGGGCAGTCCCGTCGCGCCCTCGATGTTCGGCCACCCGAGGAAGAGCAGCGCCCCTGCCGAGCCACGCGGTCGAGATTCGTCAGCACCTCGACCTGCAGCTTCCCTTGCCGAGGACATAGCGCTCACACGCGAGATCCCCGCCTTTGCCGCCTCCGTCGAGGCATCCGTGTCGAGCGTCTCATGTCCGTTCGCCGCGGCATTGCGCGTCTCTGCAGATACTTCAGCGCATCCATCGACCACGACGGGAAGTTCTCACTGCCGTCCGCGGCGATCCCGGAGATCGCATCCATATCCGGCCAGTGACGGCTCCACCCCGTATAGAGCGCGACAAACGCACCGTCAGGATCGCGCCGTACTTCGCCTCGTACGCCTTGGATGTCCTCCACCGTCACCGCATAGTGCACATCGCGCGCGACCCTGCTCCGTCACGTCGATCACGCACAGCGGATAGAGCATGTGACGCGCACCGAAGTCCTCCGCGAGCGGGAGGTTTCGCACGAAATGTCCCGGAAAGTCAATGTGCGTCCCGAACTGCCCCCGGGAACTTGAACGTCTGGATGAGGCAGTCGAGCATCGGATTGCCCCAGTCAAAGCACGTCTTTGAGAGCTCCACCGAGCCCTCAGGGGATCCCCGCCCAGCACGGGCTGTCGTTGTTCAGCGGGTGCGTCAGATCCACCCACTCATACGCGTCCGACTTCAGCTCCTCCAGTGCGTTCCACAGCTGATATCCCATATCCCCATCTCCTTTATTCTATAGCCCAATTTATATGTTATATGGCTGTAACAAATGTCAGAAAGCCTAAAAAATCACACCAATCAAATTCGGGACGATAAGGATAAAATCTTTTTTTGGCTCTTTTCGTCCATCCATAAATAACCCAGATTAGATAGGAAATCGAAGCGGTAAGAGGTTGCCACGGTTGAGCCTTTACCCCTTCTAAATTAGCGATAATTTGAGGAATATAGGGTGATAAACACAAAAACACTCGATAAACGCTCCGATTGAACCCCGATAAGATTGATTTTTCTTTTTCCATAAATTACCTCCATTTTTATATAACGTACATGTTTTATAGTATATTATCATGAGCCTTGCATTTTTTTCAAATTAAATTCTTTTTATGGGGTTGACAATCTTCTGAAGTTTTTACTATACTAAGGATAGTTAGGGAGATATTAAATCGGCAGGCTGATTTCAGGACAGGCTGCCCCCATGTGATCCGTAAGCGCATGGTGTATCTCCTTCGGGGATTTCCCACCGTGTTGACCGACGGTTGTTGGAGAGGGACACGGGATGCACCTCGCTGGCTGAGTGAGGAAGCAGCCGCAGCGTCCACGACGGACTGGGAGAGATTCCGATGGGTTATTGAGTGGCCGCAAAGGTCTGCATCAGTGCACCCCGACCCGGTGGGTCGGACGGGGATGCCGAGCGAAGGTGCGGCAGGGAATGCGGCAGCCTGCGTGGGGTGGGCACACAAGAGGGCATGATTAGCGCATGACGAGGAGGACGTTCCCCAGAGCGGACAGAATGTGCGCACAGAGAACATGTCGTGGTGGTTTTTCTCAGCGTTTTTCGCTGGAAAGTTCCGCATCTCAGCTAGCGGCGATGCGGAATGAAGCGTGGATCGTTTGAATGCAAGAGAGTTACCTATCACTTCCCGTATTTTTCAGAACCGCCGATGCGTGACGAAAGCGCATCGGCGGTTTTGCTTTTTGACGTCTCTTTCCCAGCGGTTAGGCAGACAGCACCAATGTATTTTTGCTATTTTGGATTTTTCGTGCTATAATACAGATGTTTTTCATTTTATTATAGATAGGTGGTATTGGCATGAAACACTCTGAAAACGAGTTCATGCAGCACGAATTGCGGCTCCCTGAGCTGACGATGCGCGGCATGATCCTCGGCGCAATCCTCACCATCATCTTTTACCGCATCGAACGTCTACCTCGGCCTCAAGGTCGGTCTGACGTTCTCCTCCGCCATTCCGGCGGCGGTCATCTCGATGGCGGTACTCAAGATGGCGAAGGATGCAGAACATCCTCGAGAACAACATGGTGCAGACGCAGGCATCGGCAGCAGGTACGCTGTCCGCCATCATCTTCATCATCCCGGGCATGCTCGCGATCGGCTACTGGCAGGACTTTGAGTTCTGGCAGACGCTCGTCGTCTCTGCCTGCGGCGGCTGTCTCGGTGTTCTCTTCACCATCCCGCTGCGGCGCGCGATGGTCGTCCACAGCGACCTCGCCTACCCGGAGGCGTTGCTGCGGCAGAGATCCCTAAAGGTCGGCTCGCACGACGACAGCCGCGAGCAGCACGGCTCGACTGAAAGAGATCCTCTCGGGCAGTGCCATCGCGGGCGTGATCGCGTTCCTCACGAACGGCCTGCAGGTGCTCGGCGGCAGCCTCTCCGCATGGTTCCACGTCGGACGCGGCATGACGCAGCTCCCGCTCGGCTACTCGTCGGCACTCGTCGGCGCGGGCTACCTCATCGGCATCACGAGCGGACTCGCGATGCTGATCGGTATCGCCATCGCATGGGCGGGCTTCGTCCCCTATTTCACCATCACGGTGCACTCCCCGACGGCATGACCCTGCAGAAATTTGCGGGTACCGTCTATCAGCAGAAGGTGCGCCTCATCGGCGCGGGCGCCATGGGCGTCGCCGCGATCTGGACGCTGCTCTGCCTCGCACGCCCCGTCATTGACGGCGTAAAGGAATCCATCGCAGGGTGCACGCTGCAGACAGCGCAGAGCGCGGTCTGCACCGCATGGACATCGACATGACGATGAAGAGTGTCGGGCTCGTCTTTTGCCGTCACCGTCATCGGACTGCTCGTGATCTTCTACGCCTTCGTCAGCCCCGAGCAGATCCCGGGTGGGCAGAAAAGTGCCTTTACCCTCGTCGGCGTCAGCGTCGCCGTCCCTCGTGGGCTTCTTCGTCGCTGCCGCCTGCGCCTATATGGCAGGGCTTGTCGGCACGTCCTCCAGCCCGATCTCGGGCATCGGCATCCTCGGCATCATCGTCGCATCGCTCGTCATGTACGCGCTGTGCTCCATGTTCGGCATCTTCGGCGCTGCCGGGCGGCGAGAAATTTCGCGACGGCGACCGCTATCTTTACCACGTCGATCATCCTCGCGATCGCCTGCATCTCGAATGACAATATGCGGGATCTCAAGACCGGCTATCTCGTCGGCGCAACGCCGTGGCGTCAGCAGGTCGCGCTCTCATCGGCTGCGTGGTCGGTGCGCTCGTCATCGCCCCTGTGCTCAACCTCCTCCATGAGGCGTATGGCTTTCTCGGGCGCGCTGCCGCGTGCGGGCATGGATCCCGCGCAGGCACTCGCCGCACCGCAGGCGGTGCTCATGACGACCATCGCATCAGGGCATTTTTCTCGCAGAAGCTCGCATGGGAGTACATCTACATCGGCATCGGGGTCGGCATCGTGCTCGTCCTCATCGACCTCTTCCTGCGCCGCTCGACGAAGAACCTCGCCATGCCGCCGCTCGCTGTCGGTATGGGCATCTACCTCCCGCCCGTCATCCAGACGCCGCTCGTCGTCGGTGCGATCCTCGGCTACTTCGTCAACCGTCACCTGCGTCAGACGAAGGGGAGGAGGCGGACGCGCAGGGTCTGCGGCGCGGCACGCTCTTTGCCTCGGGGCTCATCGTCGGTGAGTCCATCATCGGCGTTCTCCTCGCCGGCATCATCGTCGTCTCCGTCTCGAACGGCGGCGGCGAGAGCCCACTCGCCATCGCGCCTGAGGGATTCGCTGACACCGCCGAGATGCTCGGCCTCCTCGTCTTTATCGGCGTCCTCGCCATCTTCGGCAAGATCGTACTGGGCGGGAAAAAGAAGCATAAATTTTTCGTAATAGCAGAAACGCCATCGGTCACGTTTGATCGATGGCGTTTCTTTTCGTTCTTTTATGCAGGCGATATTGTATAATAAGAAAAAACGAGGTGATGAGATGAATCTGCGTGATGAATTTGAGCGCATCATGCGCGAGCAGCGTGAGATCGCCCTCGCGACGATGAGCGAAGGCCTGCCGCACGTGCGCATTGTGAACTTTTTACTACGATACAGAGACGCACTGCGTCTACTTTGCCACGTTCAAGGACAACGAGAAGGTCGTCGAACTCGCGGCGAATCCCTCCATCGCCTTCACCACCGTCCCGCACAATAACACGACCGAGCACGTCCGCGCCAGCGGTCATGCTAAAGTCCGCCCGTCCCCATCACCGCGATCACAGAGGCCATCGTCGCCAAGGCACCGCGCTTTCAGGAGACCGTCGACGCCGTCGGTGACGACCCTCATCCCCTACGAGATCACACTCACCGAGGCGGTAGTGCTGGTCGGGCGGGATCACTGGGGCAGGATTGTGTTCTGAGAAGCGGCAGATCACAGCGGGCGAAAAAAGTCACGACAGCGTTGCTGGCGCGGCGGAATTTATCGGCGATCCTTTCTTCCTTTTGTATTAAAAGTATTGTATAATGGCATGAAGAGGTGATTAAAATGAATCTGCGGAACGAATTTGAACGCATGATGCGAGAGCAGAACGAAATCGCGCTCGCAACGATGAGTGACGGACTGCCGCACGTCCGCATTGTCAACTTTTACTACGACCCGGCAAAGCACTGTGTCTACTTCGCGACGGTAAAGGACAACGAGAAGGTCGCCGAGCTCACCGCAAAGCCCTCCACCGCCTTCACCACCGTTCCGAACAACGGAACAACCGAGCACATACGTGCGCGCGGTTATGCCGTTAAGTCCTCACGCCCGCTCACAGAGATCACGGACGCCATCATCGAAAAGACGCCGCGCTTTCAGGAAACCGTCAACGCGGTCGGCGCCGACCTCATCCTCTACGAGATCAAGCTCTATGAGGCAGATGGTGATGGCTGCGGAGCGACTCAGCAGGATTGTGTTCTGAGATCCACTGAGTAAAAGAGACTGCTGCACGAAACAAAATGTGCAGCAGCTTTCTTTTTGATGATTTTTATGGGAATTATCGCTTCCTTAAACACGCCTGCTTGCTGTAAAACTTTTGCCTTCACCTCATTCACATCGTCAATTTTCATCGATCGCTCGGGCGTCCACGTGACCGGTGATAAATGCTCGTTAAATGTATCGATTTTTCTCGCCGTTAAAGATATTATTGAGCGTGGTCAGCTCTGTTCCGCCAAACACTTTGACAAAATCTTGATACGTCCTGCCGTCGATATCCGCGACATTATTTTCGGCATATATTTTTGAGTTTTTCCCCACGCCCAGCGAATACGCATAACGATATTCGCCGCTTTCATCGTCCGTCTGGTAGTAATTATTATACAGTGAACCTTTTCCCCATCTCACTCGCGGTGCGCGCTGAACCAAATTATGAAAATAGTTATGATGCAGCGTCACATTCAGTTTGCCATCATCCGCCGTTTTTGCATCACTGTTCCCGATCAAAATGGCTTTATTATGTCGTTCAAAAACATTATACGACATCGTGATGTCATCCGCCTGATTCGTGATATCGACCAAGCCGTCTCGATGCTCGTATTCACGATGAAAATACGTTTCCGTCGGCTGCGTGCCGTCCTCGAAATGACAATGATCGATCCAAATATGCGTGCCGCCGCGGATCGTAATACTGTCATACTGAGAATTCCAGTTGCCGTCCGGCCCATCGGTGGGATCCCACGACGGAAAATCATCATAAGGGGACTCAAACATGATATTTCGGATGATAACATTGTCCGTGTCGAGGACTAAATCCACGCCCTTTAATTTCGCATGTTCAATCCCAATGATGCTCGTATTGGCAGGGACATGAACCACGATGTTTTCCTGATTTTTTGAGATTGTTTTTCTTTTTCTTCCCTGCTCTTCTTTTCGGCTTTTGCGGCACGGTACTATGCGGTGCATGCGCATCCAAATACTGCTGAAAATCATAGCCCTCCGCCATATAATCTTCCTTCGTCAGGTGCCTCCCATCCCGCGTCCGTATCGAAGTCGATCGTTCCGTAAATCATCAAAATCCTAGGTGCCGTATTTTTGCGATTCCCCCAATGCGGCAACAAACTCCTGCCGATTGGTCACGCGAAAAATATTATCCTCTACGGCAGCAGCCCCGCTGGTTGTCCCGCTGCCCTCTGCGGCAAATCCATCATTTTTAGCAAGCACTTCCCGGATAAAATGCGTCTTCCCGTCGAGCTCTGGACAAGCGGCAAGAGAAAAATAGCCGCTAACGCAGTAATGCAGGCAATCAGAAAAAGCTTCTTTTTCATGGTTTTATCTCCCTGTCGTCATCGTCTTAATGAAGAGCCCTCCGACCTATAGTATACCACTTACGAAAGGAAAAATTAGGAGTGAGCGTGTATGACCAATCAAAAAGCTCGCTTCATGCCATCTTTTTGACGATATTCGCCGGAAGAGAAAAACCGCATTAGTGAGAGTACACGAAAAGAGCAGCCAGAGAAGATGTGGCTGCTCTTTTGTTTGGCTGATTGACTCTGTGCATTGTTTCCGAGCCCTTGCGGGGTTCTGGTTCTTAAATTCCACAAGATTTCAAGAGAAACACGGCAGGGCAATCGCCCCGCCGCATCCATATCATTTACTGTGCGCTCATCGAGAGCTCGATGAACTTGTTGCCGAGTTTTGCCTTCTGGAGGACTTCCTCGGTGATGTCCGCGCCCGCCTCGACGATGACGACACCGTTGTCCATCTTGATGGTGCGTGTCGCCTTCTTGCCGAGAAGGAAGCGGCGATGACGATCCTCGTTCGCGCGCTCTGCGTCCTTGGCCTCGTCCGCCGGAGCCTCAGGTGCAGGCTCCTCTGCGGCAGGTGCGGACTCCTCTGCCGGTGCCTCGGGGCAGCGTCTCCTCCGGAGCAGCCGGCTCTTCGGCAGGCGTCTCCTCTAGAGGGCAGTCTCCTCGACCGGCTCAGCCGCAGCGGGCTCTGCTGCGGGGGCTGTCACAGCAGGGTGCCGCCGGTGCAGACGCTGCGTCAGATTTTTTTACGGCATCGCCCTCCGGCGAGATGACCGTGACTTCCTTTCCGAAGATGGCGACCTGATCTGCCGTCACCTCGGAGGTCGAGCCCTCCGGCGTTGTGACTTCGCATTTCTCGATGCTGCCGTCCTCGCCGATAAAGATCTCGGTGATGTTGCCCTGGATGACGCCCGTGCGCGTGATGGCCTTCGTGCCAATGACGCGGATGTTGTCATCGAGCAGGGTCTCAAAGTCGCCCGCTGCATCGAGCGTGAGGATGTTCTCGCGTTGTTGATGGTGACGGCATCATCACCGACGGCAATCACGTTATCGTAGGGGATGAGCTGACTCGCGATACCAGTCCTCGTCCTCGATCGTGATCGCCGCCACGATGCGGTTCGGCGCATCAATGAGGAGGGTCTTGCTCATGCCGAGCTCGCGTCCTCTGTGATGCTGATGACGGGAAGTCCTAGGATGTCAACGCTTTTCTTCATATTTATTCCTCCATTTTTAATAAAAATGTCAGGTGTGATTGCCCGCCTGTCGGTCAGCCGCCGCCAGCACGTCCTCCGGTACCTCGCCGAAGGGGAGCGCAGGGGTTCCGCGCGCGGAGCATATCAGAAACGGCGTGCAGGGTGCGGCGGGAGCGGCGAAAACTCCTGCACCATGACGGCGTTCTTTGCAATGATGGGCAGCGCGAGTGCCTCGTCAAAGAGGCGGAGCGCCGCATCGTAGTTCCCCAGACGCTTGTAGAGGGTGGAGAGCTCGATGACGAGATACGGCATGTAGGAGTCCTGCGGGTAGCGCGCGAGCGCCTTTCGGTAGGCGGCGACGGCACGCTCGGGCGCGGGCTCTGCCGACGCATAGGCGATGTCGAGCAGCGCATCGAGCCCATCCGGCAGGTGCTCTGCCGGCAGGGGGTGCGGGCGGCGGGCTCTTCACGGGCGGTGGCGCCACGCGGGCAGGACTGCTGTCAAAGGCGGTACTGCCGCGAGGGGTGGAGCCGGCTTTGCGGCGTTCTTCTTTGCGTGCCTTTGCCTTTTCTTTTTCGCCGTCAGTTTCTTTCCCGCCGGTTGGGGCGGGGCTTTGGGCAGCAGCTGCCGTTGCCTTTGCCGGGAAGATGGAGACAGAGGGACGCCCGTTATGGTCTCTGTCGCAGCGGGCATGGCGGTCTGCTCTTCCCTCAAAGAGAGCGGTGGTTTCTTCGCCGCGTGCCGCCGCGCCCGTGCCGCCATCAGGCGGTCAAAGAGCGTGACGAGCAGCCCCACGCCCGCGATCAGTCCGCCGAGCCGCCAGTAGTACGTCTGCGTCAGCGGCGGAGCATAGTGGATCAGCCCGACCACGAGGGCAATGCTGATGAGGATGGTGAGAATGAGTGCAGAAAGCCGTATCTCCGGAAACATCGCCGCCCTCCTTCCCCTAGGGCATCCCCATCACCGATGAGGTACTGCGCGTCCATACCGCGTGAGCCCGGTCAGAAAATCCGAAGCATCCACATATAGGTACTCTAGGACGCTTTCGACGTAAATGCGGAAAAATCCTTCTATCATATACAAAATTTTGCGAAAAACATTAAAAACTTTTCCAACGGAGCGCATACGGAGCAACGATCGGTGTATCAAAATAATGGATGTCCCAGTGAAGCATCGACACAAATGGGAAAATGGATGACGCCCAACGCAAAAACCTCTGCACGACGGAAAGCCTTCGCGCAGAGGTTTTTATCTTCATAGAGAACGGCTCAGACGGCGTCAACGCTGCCGTGAGGTCAGCGAGGAGGTCGTTGATGTGCTCGATGCCGATGGAGAGGCGGATGGTGCCTCTGCCGATGCCGGACGCGGTGAGCTCGTCGTCGTTCATCTGGGAGTGCGTGGTGGTCGCGGGATGGATGACGAGCGACTTGACATCCGCGACGTTCGCGAGGAGCGAGAAGAGTTTCAGGTGGTCGATGAAGCGGAACGCCGCCTCCTGCCCGCCCACGATGTCAAAGGTGAAGATCGATACGCCGCCCTGCGGGAAGTACCGCTCGTAGATGGCGTGATTGGGATGATGCGGGAGCGAGGGGTGGTTGACGCGCTCGACCTTCGGATGCTTCGCGAGGAAGTCCACGACCTTCAGTGCGTTCGATACATGCCGCTCGACGCGCAGGGAGAGTGTCTCCAGCCCCTGCAGGAAGAGGAATGCGTTGAACGGAGCGATCGCCGCGCCCGTGTCACGCAGGAGGAGGGCACGGATGTAGGTGACGAAGGCGACGGGGCCGAGTGCCTCGACGAAGTTCACGCCGTGATAGCTCTCGTTCGGCTGCGTGAGGTGCGGAAGCGTCCCGATGCCTTCCAGTCAAAGGTGCCGCCCTCGACGATGACGCCGCCGAGGCTGGAGCCGTGCCCGCCGATGAATTTCGTCGCGGAGTGCACGACGATGTCCGCGCCGTGCTCGATGGGGCGCAGGAGGTACGGCGTCGCAAAGGTGTTGTCGATGACGACGGGGACGCCCTGCGCATGTGCTGCCTTGGCGACGGCCTCGATGTCCACGAGGTCGGCGTTCGGGTTGCCGACGGTCTCGATGAAGACGCATTTCGTGTTCGGACGGATGGCGTCGGCAAAGCCCTGTGCGCCCGCCTTCGGCTCGACGAAGGTCACGTCGATGCCCCAGTCCCTTCGCCGTGTGTGCGAGGAGGTTGTAGGAGCCGCCATAGATGGTCTGCTGCGCGACGACGTGGTCGCCCGCATGGGCGAGTGCCTGGATCGTCGCCGTGATCGCCGCTGCGCCCGAGGCAAAGGCGAGTGCCGCCGTGCCGCCCTCGAGTGCCGCGATGCGCTTTTTCAAAGACGTCCTGCGTCGGATTCATCGAGGCGTCCGTAGATGTAGCCCGGATCCTTGAGTGCAAAAGCGGTCGGCAGCGTGCTGCGCATTGTGGAAGACGTACGAGGTCGTCTGATAGATCGGTACGGCACGCGCATCCGTCACGGGATCGGCTTTCCTCCTGTCCGACGCGCACCTGCAAGGTCTCAAAACGATATTTCTGCTCACTCATGGCGATTCCCTCTCACCTTAAAACCGTATAACATATTTTTATAGATATGTATTATATATAAAATATGCTGTTTGTCAAGGAAAAGATTTTCGCATGAAATCAATCGTCAAAGTTATTTAATAATTACTATTGACAAGTAATCCGTTTATCGCTATAATGACACATGTAAATGAGATACAAAACAGGAAGAACAACAAGATGAAAGGGGATTTTACTATGTCACACGCAAATGATGCAAACCTCAACAACGCGATCAACGCCCTACATCGCCAATATCGGCGTCGGCTATATCAAGCTGCACAACCTCCACTGGAATGTGGTCGGGCCCCAGTTCAAGGCGGTTCATGAGTACCTCGAGTCGCTCTACGACGCGTTCGCGGATGTGCTCGACGAGACGGCAGAGCTGCTGAAGATGGCCGGCGTGCAGCCGGTCGCGAGCCTCAAGGGTACCTCGCCATTGCGACGATCCAGGAGCTCGGCGATGAGGCGGTCGATCAGAAGAAGGCGCTCGAGATCACGCTTGCCGATCTTGAGCTGCTCCGCGATCAGGCGCTCGCGATCCGCAAGGCGGCCGATGCGCATGACTGCTTCGGCGTTGCCAACCTCATGGAGGATCACGTCACCAACTATGCAAAGCAGATCTGGTTCCTCCGCTCTATGCTTGCGTAAGGTATATTCCATCACTCCCTGAAAGTGAAAAGGCTGCTGTACGAGATGTGACTCGTACAGCAGCCTTTGCTTCCACCGCTTGCGCGGTCCCCTGCTGACCTGTCCAGCAAGTCCACAGGACGAAGCTGATTGGGTAACAGGTCGTGGGAAAACGTCCCAGAACACGAGCGACAGCGATGTGCATTAGCTGACGTTGACCGCTCCCCGTGATAACGGGGAAGGCATGGGATAACGGCCTAGTATCTTTCAAGAGGCGAGCCCAGCGCGCTGATGGGTGCGTGAGCAGCTGTTTTTGTATCCCTACGATAACAGGACGGTATGGATTTACTTCGTCCCCCGCCCCGCGTCTCCATCTGCCGCTCATGGTAGATGTCGGTGATGACGATCTTGACGATGACGATGAAGGGACGGCGAGGAACATGCCCGCCGCACCGAGGATTTCGCCGCCGAAGACGACGCCGAGGATGATGGCGATGGGATGGAGGTGGAGGATTTGCCGACGAGGGCAGGGATAGACGACGTTGTGGTTGATCTGTGTGAGCGCGAGGTAGAAGAGCGCGGTCTGCAGGGTGATGTCCCATGCGGTCGCGGCGGTCGTGACTGTGCCGAGTGCGGAGGCATCGGTCGGGCCGAGGACAGGGACGAACTCGCTGATGCCGGAGAGCAGGGGCGAAGACGGAGGCTACAGGGAGGTGCATGATGGTGAAGTAGGTAAAGACGACGAGTCCGTGATGATGCACATGACGAGCTGGCTGCAGACGTAGATGCGCAGGCGCGGAGGAGCCGGTCAAAGAGGCGGAGGACACGCCCGCGTGAGCCGTGCGGGAAGAGGTCAGCGAGCCAGCGTTTGATGCTGTTGCCGTCCTTCAGGAGGTGAAGGAGACAAAGATGATGATGACGAAGTCCGACGATTTTGCCGACGGCGATGAGGAGGAAGGAGAGGATGTGCGCAGGAGCTCTGCGCTGACGCTGCGCAGTTTGTCGAGGACGCCCTGTCATTTCCGTTGCAGGTCCATCTCCGTGAGGAGCGGCATCTGCTGGAGCCCCTGTCCGATGCTCGGCAGCTCTGTGACGAAGCGCTGCAGCGAGGGGACGACGGAGCGCGAGAGGATGGAGAGGAGGACGAGGACGAGCAGGAGAAAGAGGAGGATCGCCCTGCTGCCGCGAGTGCCGCGCGGGATGCGCTGCCGCTCCATCGGCGTCTACGACGGGCTGGAGGAGGAGCTGCAGGAGGAGCGAGAGGAAGACGATAAAGGCGAAGTCCTGAAAGAACCAGAAGGAGGAGAGCAGTGCGGCAAAGACGATGGCAGGATGATGGAGGTACGGTGATTCGCGAGGTTCATAGATGCCTCTTTCGCAGTAATGTGTGGAGCTATGATAGCATATTCACGGCGCATCGTCCACAAAAAGGTACAGCGGCGGTCTATTGACCGCAGTCGCACGCATACGTATACTATGGATGAGGAGGAGTCTCATGAAGCACTATTATTACATCCTGAGCGTGATGTTCTCCAACGGGGAGCACTCGATACTTCTGGATGTGAAGCCATATCTAGAGATCCCTTTTTGCTCCACTCACAAAACATGGAACAGTTCAAACAGGTCTTTGTCAATGACTTCACGGTCGAATGGAAAAATGGCAGAGACATCGCCCCCGTACGAACTCTATGACGATTCATGCCGGCGCCGACTCGTTTGAAAAGAACAAAACCGCCCCAACCAATACGGCTGGGGCGGTTTTTCTATCCCGTGAATTATGCGCCGGGTTTCACTGTCTTTGCGGTCTGCAGGCGTGCTGCGGCGCGTTTTCAGTGCGAGGGAGGCGCGCTGTTCGTCGATGATGCTTGCCTCCTCGGAGTCCTCGCGCAGCTTTCTGCAGTCGCCCCTGTGCGCGGTCGCAGGCGCGCTGCGCGGTTGATGTCGATGTCGATCGGCTCCTCCGCTGCTGTCGCGAGTACGGTGATCTTGTCGGGGTAACCTCCATGAAGCCGCCCGCCACAGCGATGAGCTGTTCTTGGCGTCGACATGAATCTTCATGGCATGGGGCTCAAGTCCCGTGACGAGGGGAATGTGCTTCGGCAGTATGCCGATCTCGCCGCCCGTGGAGCGGGCGATGAGCATGTCGATGTCGGCGGCGTAGACCACGCGGTCGGGAGATACGATCTCCAGCTTGATGGTCGCCATCCGTCATTCCTCCTCTTTGAGCTTCTTCGCCTTCTCGATGACTTCGTCGATGCCGCCGACCATGTAGAAGGCAGCCTCGGGAGGTCGTCGTGCTCTGCCGTCGAGATTTCCTTGAACCCGCGGATCGTGTCCTTCAGCGCGACGTATTTTCCGGGCGAGCCCGTCGAATACCTCGGCGACGGCGAACGGCTGCGAGAGGAAACGCTGGATTTTACGGGCACGCGAGACGGTCAGCTTATCCCTCGTCGGAGAGTTCCTCCATACCGAGGATGGCGATGATGTCCTGCAGCTCTTTGTATTTCTGGAGGACAGCCTGCACGCCGCGCGCGACTTCGTAGTGCTCCTGCCCGATGACGTGCGGGTCGAGGATACGCGAGGTGGAGTCCAGCGGGTCAACGGCGGGATAGATGCTGAGCTCGGCGATCTGACGGGAAAGAACCGTCGTCGCGTCGAGATGGTGAATGCCGCCGGTGCCGGGTCGGTGAGGTCGTCCGCGGGACGTAGACCGCCTGCACAGACGTGATCGAGCCCCTTTTTCGTGGAGGTGATGCGCTCCTGCAGGCACCGACGTCGGTCGTCAACTGTCGGCTGGAGCCAACGGCGGACGGCATACGTCCGAGCAGCGCCGAGACCTCGGAACCCGCCTGGATGAAACGGAAGATGTTGTCGATGAAGAGCAGAACGTCCTGCCCTGCACATCGCGGAAGCACTCTGCCATCGTCAGACCCGTCAGAGCGACGCGCATACGTGCTCCGGCGGCCTCGTTCATCTGTCCGTAGACGAGGGCGGTCTCTGTCGATAACGCCCGACTCGGTCATCTCCGGACCAGAGGTCGTTGCCCTCACGCGTACGCTCGCCGACGCCCGCAAAGACGGGAGTAGCCGCCGTGCTCGGTCGCGATGCTGTGGATGAGCTCCATGATGAGAACGGTCTTGCCGACGCCGGCGCCGCCGAAGAGTCCGACCTTTCCGCCGCGCGAGTACGGGGGCGATGAGGTCGACGACCTTGATGCCCGTCCCCGAGGATCTGGGTCGATGTCTCCTGCTCGTCAAACTCGGGCGGCACGATGGATCGGCCACACCTCTTTGCTGCCGACGGGCCTCGGGGTTGTGGTCAACGGTCTCACCGAGGACGTTGAAGACGCGTCCGAGGGTCGCTCGCCGACCGGCACGCTGATCGGCGCCCCCGTGATCGTCCGCCCATGCCGCGCATCAGGCCGTCGGTGGGAGCCTATGGCGATGCAGCGCGACGCTGTCGCCGAGGTGCTGCACGACTCGACCGTGAGGTCGATGTCGTGGTCGGCCGTCTTGCCCTGACCTGATGGCGTTCAGAATCTCCGGCAGTTCGCCCGCCGGAAACTCAATATCTACGACAGGTCCAATGACCTGCACGACTTTACCTTTTGCCAATGGAAAACCTCCTTACCTCCATGCACGCGGCGTACATGGATGTCACTTGAGTGCCTCGGCGCCGCCGACGATCTCGTTGATCTCGTTCGTGATGCCCGCCTGACGTACCTTGTTGTAGTAGAGGTCGAGCTCTGATGAGCTCCCCGGCGTTGTCGGTCGCGTTGCTCATCGCGTTCATACGTGAGCTCAGCTCGCTCGCCGCCGACTGGAGGAGCGCCGCATAGATGGTGGTGAAAAGGTACTGCGGCAGCAGTGCCCCGGAGCACCTCCTCGGCATTCGGCCCATAGATGTAGGGTGCCTGTGCGTGTCCCTCGCCCGCCTCTGCCGTAAAGGGCAGGAGTTTCACGACCTCGGGCACTACAGGTGATGGCCGACACGAAGCGCGTAGACCATGTAGACTTCTTTGATCTCGCCGGACTCAAACGCACTGATGAGCGTGCGCGCGATCTTCTGCGCGTGCGACGCCTTCGGACGCTCGCTGATGCCGACGCGCTGACTGATGATGTCAAAGCTGCGGTTCTTGAAGAAGTCGCGGGCCTTGCGTCCCGACGGTGACGATCTGCGTGTTGGACTTGTCCTCGACGAGCGTCATCGCCTTTTTGAGTGCGTTGCTGGAGTATGCGCCTGCGAGCCCCTTGTCCGCCGCCATGACGAGGATGAGGCGCTTGCCGCCTCATGCTGCTCGAGGAGCGGATGCGCGATGCCCGTCGCCGCTGCCGCCACGCCGGATGACCGCCGCCGTCTTTTCGGCGTAGGGGCGGTTGCTGTTGGCAGCCTCCTTGGCACGGCGCAGACGCGAGGTCGCGACCATGTCCATGGCGTTCGTGATCTGCTGGATGCTCTTGACGCTGCGGATGCGCCGGCGGATGTCCTGTAAATTTGCCACATACGGTCACCCTCTCCCCTTACGCTTCTTTGTAGAGATGGCTTTGAACCCGCGATCGCCTTTCGTGATGTCTCCTCGAGCCCATCGTCCAGCTTCTTCATCTCCGTGATCGCCGCAGCGATCTCCGGTGCGCCGTGCGCATGAACTTCAGGAAGTCCGTGGAAGGTGACGACCTTGCCGACGGGGATGTCCGCGAGATGGCCACGCACCGCCGTGAAGATGACGAGCACCTGCTCCGCAACGGAGAGTGGGCTGTACTGCGCCTGCTTCAGCGTCTCAACCATGCGGGCACCGCGGTCGAGCTGTGCCTTGGTCGCCTTGTCGAGATCCGAGCCGAACTGCGCGAATGCCGCGAGTCTCGCGGTACTGTGCGAGGTCGAGACGCATCGTGCCCGCGACCTGCTTCATCGCCTTGATCTGGGCGGAGCCGCCGACACGCGAGACCGAGAGACCGACGCTGATCGCCGGGCGGATGCCCGAGTAGAACGAGTCGGTATCCAGCATGATCTGACCGTCGGTGATCGAGATGACGTTCGTCGGGATGTACGCCGAGAGGTCGCCCGCGAGCGTCTCGATGATCGGCAGTGCCGTGATGGAGCCTGCACCGAGTGCGTCGGAGAGCTTTTGCCGCGCGCTCGAGGAGGCGGGAGTGTAGCAGAACACGTCGCCCGGGTATGCCTCGCGTCCGGGCGGACGGCGGAGCAGGAGCGACATGGCGCGGTACGCTGCCGCGTGCTTGGAGAGGTCGTCATAGACGCAGAGCGCATGACCGCCCTTATACATGAAGTACTCTGCCATCGCCACGCCCGCATACGGTGCGAGGTACTGCAGCGGCGCAGAGTCTGCTGCCGTCGCCGCGACGATGATCGTATAGTCCATCGCGCCGCCGTCCTCGAGCGTCTTGACGACGCGCGCGACGGTGGATGCCTTCGACCGATGGCGACGTAGACGCAGATACAGTTCTGTCCCTTCTGGTTCAGGATCGTATCGACGGCAATCGCCGTCTTGCCCGTGCCGCGGTCGCCGATGATCAGCCTGCGCTGGCCGCGGCCGATCGGAACGAGGGCATCAATCGCCTTCAGACCCCGTCTGGAGCGGCTCATGGACGCTCTTGCGGTCGGCAATGCCAGGTGCCGGCGACTCGACCGGACGGAACCCTTCGTGTCGATGGGTCCCTTGCCGTCGATGGGCGGCCGAGTGCGTCCACGACGCGTCCGACCATCGCCCGCCCACGGGCACCCTGCATGATGCGTCCCGTACGCTTTACGGTGTCACCCTCCTTGATGAGGGGTCTCGCCGCCGAGCAGCACCGCGCCGACGCTCTCCCTGCTCGAGGTTCAGCACGAGCTCGCAGACATCGTTGCCGAAGTCGAGCAGCTCGCCCGCCATCGCCTTGTCGAGGCCGTAGATATGCGCAATGCCGTCGCCGACCTCAAGAACCGTGCCGACGTCGTTGACGTTCAGATCGACATCATAGTTCTTGATGCGTTCTTGATGATGGAAGCAATCTCTTCCGGATTCATTTTTCATATTTCGCTGTCACCCCGCTAGTTCGCCATTAACTCTGCCGTCATCGCTGCCAGACGTCCCTTGATGCTGCCGTCGATGCGGCGGTCGCCGATGCGCACCACCACGCCGCCGATGAGCGAGGGGTCGCGGTGCTCGCGCAGGATACCTTTTGCCCGTCACGCGTCCGAGCTTTTCCATCAGCTCTGCCTTCTGCGTCTCGCTGAGCGGCTCCACCGTCGTGACATCCGCCACAGCGATGCCGAGCTTCTCGTTCGAGAGCTGCACAAAGATCGCGCTGATCGCCTCGAACACCATCATGCGCCGCTTGTCGATGAGCAGCAGGAGGAAGTTCAGCACCATCTCGCGCACCTCGTCCCCGAACACTTCCTTCAGGAGGGACTTTTTGTCCCTGGCTGATGTTCGATTGCAGAGATACGCCTTTAGCTCCGGGCAGTCGACGTATGTCTGCTGCACCTGGCGAGGTCATTTCGCAGGCGCTGAGCGCGTTCTCCTCGCACGCCAGCTCGAAGATCGCACGCGCATACTTGCGCGCCAGCTCCATGTTCAGCATGACGCGTCACCGACTTTTTTCGCGTCGAGCTTTGCGATGAACTCGCCGATGATGGCGTCGTTGTCCTTTTCGTCCAGATTCTTCTGGATGATCTGCCCGCCGCCGCGAGCGACAGGGCGACGACCTCGGCCTTCAGCCGCTCCGACCGCATGGGCGCGCTCGCGCTCCATCTGTTCCTCGGCGGACTCTTCATCTGCTCGATCTCACGCTTCGTCGCCTGATGCTCGCCTCGCGCCCTCGCCGGCACGCTTTTCCGCCATGTCGACGATCTCCTGCGCCTTCGCAACACGCCGCAGCGAGCTGCGCCTTGTACTCGTTCAGCGTCGCCCTCTGCTGCCGCGGCATCCGCATCCGCCTTCTCGATGCTCTCAGCGATCTCGCCTTGCGCTCGTCCATCATGCGCACGATCGGGCTTATAGGCCACTGCGCGCAGGAGTGCAACGAGAATCAGGGAAGTTGATGATTTGGATGGGCAGCGTCCCGTTGAGATCAATCAGGCCTTGCGTACTTCACTCAATTCCTATGCTCCCCTTTGCAAAAATCCGGCCACATACGTCTTAGTGAATCAGCGGATTTGCATAGAGCATGATGATGCTGAAAACGACGCCGATGATGGCAAGTGCCCTCAATCAGACCGACTGAGATCAGCGCTACGCGTAAAGAGGACGCCGCCCGCCTCCGGCTGACGTGCAAGACCCTCGATGAAGCGGCCCGTGACCAGACCGTCACCGATACCTGCGCCGATTGCAGCAAGACCAAAGCAGAGACCCGCACCGATAAGTAGCGCCTGCGACCATGATTGCGTTTTTTCCATGAAAAAGATCCTCCTTTAAATATGTGAACAAAACTTTTCGTGCCTGTGCCTGCGTGCACGGCGTGCAAAACCTGTGTGGTCACGACCGATACCGCCGCACGACCTTTTCGTCCGTCTTGATAGGCTGCGCTGATGTACGCCGTCGAGAGCATCGTGAAGACCAGCGCCTGCACAATGCCGACGAACACGCTGAACGCGAGCCAGATCACCGACGGATCGCCGAACCGTTCCCGGAGGAGCTGCAGCAGGATGTGAATCAGAATCTCACCCGCCAGGATGTTGCCGAAAAGACGGAACGACAGCGTAATCGGGCTCAGCAACCTCCTCGACACGTTGATGATGATGAACGGTGCGACCGGCTGGAAGAAATGCGCCACATAGTGCATCCCTCTACCGCCAGTCCCAAGACGTGCATCATGACGATGACCAGCAGAGCCAGTCCCAGGGTGGTGTTCGGATCATTTGTCGGCGATGCCATCGTCGGAATGAGCCCAATCCAATTCGACACGAGAAGGAACAGGAACAGCGACACGATAAACGTGGACAGGAATCCACGCCCGCGCGGGCCCATATCTCTCTCCACCTGGTCATGCAGAGCCTCGATCACCGTCTCCATCATCACCTGCCAGTTGGACGTCGGCACAACCTTTGAGGTTGCGCACCGCCAGCCAGCCAATGAAGAGGACGACGACCATCGAGATCCACGTCATGACGAGGGTCTGCAAACTGAAGGTAACCGGCGAACTGCACTCGCCTGCAGAACACCGATTTCGTGCATAACCTCTACCTCCTCGGGGGTCTCCTCCTACTTCGAGCCGTCCGTCGGACGGTTCTTTTCCATCTGCGTACAGAGCCCCGCCGATCATCTGCGCATCATCAGCGCGTGCATCAGAGGAATCCTCCCACCGCCGCAAAGAAATGCCGCACGCCCGTCATCGTCGCCGCCTCAGAGAACCGCGCCGATGAGGACGAGGATCAGCAGGAGACCGATCTGCACCTGCGCTGCCTCCCGCTGTCCTGCGCCGCGCCGCACGCAGAACAGCCGCGCGAGCTGGACAGCAGAGCGCTGCTGCGGCGTGCGCCTGCCGTAAGCGCCCCGATGAGTGCGAGCTCGTCCATCGCGAGGAGAGCCACCGCCCCGAGGAGCACCGCCGCCGCGAACGCCAGACCGACCTGCCTCCAATACGCCGATAAAACCTGCCTCATATTCTCCTCCGACCACGCGCAACAAAACCCCGACATCCACTCATGAACTGTCGACGCACGCGCCGTCTTCGTTGAATATCAGTACTTTTTATCGTATTCGACGCGATACCAAAAATCCTTGCGAAAAGAATACCATACGCGAAGTCGCTTTTTCAATATTCCGTCAATACCATAAAAGCGGGACTATTTACATGCGCTGCAACGATGTACTGTCCTTATGGTTATTATACGGGTTCTACGGATTTCCGCAACCGCATTTTAATGTTAAATTGAATTTTTATTCTGTATTGTATCATAGGCTCTGATAAAACGAGCCGATTACAGAGAGAGTGAGCGCATCCACTGACCATCGAGGGAGCTGTCATCATCGAGAAGGGCGTCACCTTCGTATCATCCACGTCGCGCCGGAGGTCACGCGCTACACCATCAAATCCACGCAGACCCGCCGCGCCCTCATGCGCTTCTTCCCCGGTATGCCCATCATCCTCGCGAGCCTCACGCCGCAGGGCAAACCGCAGTACTACGGACGCAAGGACATCGTGGATCTTTTGAATACCGTACGCCCTCAATCCAGCATCCCGTGGAAGAAATATCATATTGTAGGTATTTTGACCAAGACGCGATTATGTGTATAATTTATGCGAAGGAGGTGGCGACGACGGCAGAACTCGTTTGCTTGCTCAAGAAAAATGGTTGCACCTCGTCGGGCAACAAGGTCATGATATGTACCGAGTCCCGTGACGGCAAGACCTTATGGTCGGTCATCCGAGCGAGGAAGTCCGCAACGGCACACTGTATTAAGATTTGCGATGCGGCACGCTACGATAAAGGAGGATTCTCATGAAATACATCTGTCCCGCCATCTTTACCGAGGAGGAGGAAGGCATCCTCGTGGACTTGCCGAGCTGCTGATAGGCACTGACGGTGCACGCTCGACGAGGCATTTGAAAACGCTGAGGATGCGCTCGCATCCACCTGGCAATGGAGAGAATATGCTGCCATCTCGCCCCATTTGCCTCGTTGCACTCTGTGCTGCGCGGAGCTTGTCGCCCTCGGTACGCGCTGTGACACCTTCCCGTGCGGCAGATGAACGATGGCACGTGCGCAGAACGTGACCTCCCGCTGATGGATCGCTCGCACGTGAGCGCATCAACTTCTCGAAACTTGCAAATGCCATCCGGGGAGTGCGGCACGGTGTATAAAATATGTTTCAATATAAGAGCGCCGCACGTAGCTGCGCTTGTATTGGAACGAATTGATTTTACTCCGCTGGCAGGATGAATGACAGCGATTGAAGATCTTCTTTTGTCACGTTCGATTGTTGTCGGGAGTTGAACTGACGCCGATCGGGTTCAGGCCATTGTCTGGCCACGCGCACGGAGATGAATCCGTTGATCCGCTTGCGTTCGGCTGTCAGATTGCCGAGCATATCCGCGATGACGGGTATTCTGCATAGGGCTTGCCGTCCTATAGATGCGCAGGTTCATGTCGCCGCGCCGCAGTGGTCAGCGGGGTTCACCATCGGCACGATCTGGATGGGCACGTTGTAGAGCCCCCGCCGGACGTACCTGTCGCTCCAGCAGTGGACGTTACTTGTAGGCGTATGTCACCGACATGAGGTTCTCGATGTCCGAGTAGTCACGCGGTCGAACACCTTGCCGTCCGTCGTCTTTTGGAAATAGCCAGTCGAATAACGTCGCCGTCACGCCGAGATCATCGCCGGCACAATGGTGATGTTTCTTCTCGCCATCCACGCGCTCCACCGTCGTCGGCTGGAAGTTCACATCGTACGCATCAATGCGCTGGACACATGCGGATCGTAGGCATTGTCCAGAGGCCCTCGCCGAGCACGAGCGTTTTCGTACGACGCGGTTCGCGAAGAACACGCCGTGTGCATCCGTCGATGCCGGTCATCGAGAGCTGATGGTTGCAACGAGGCCGCCGCCAAAAATCTTTTCTTGGAAGAACCTCTATGAATGAGTAAAATCAACTTACTGCCATTATACTGGAAACATTTTATTTGCAATCAATTCATGAGATCGTGCAGATGCTTGCCTGCATGGATCATTTTTGTTAATTACAAAATTCCGATATTATGAGGTCCCGCACAAGGAGGAACGATGATGCGACATCGCTCAGTATGGCTCTCTGTCTCGCCTGCTCATTCCTGTATCCACTGTGGTAACAGAAAACCGCCGACACAGGCGATCTGTCTGCGGCAGTCATCCTCCGCACCGTAGAGAAAACGAACATCCGCTATGTCGCGCTCCCCAACTTCCCGCCATCAATGCAAATGATCCGCGCGATGCCGAGGTTGACCCCAGCGCGATCCCGCCGGAGCAAATCTACCCGCTGAGCACATGTGCTGGCCAATTTCCCATTCTCCCCTTCACTTAACACACCACTCTTTCTTGCTGATGGCAAAGACCCATAGGTCATCGCAGACAGCGAACCGTTGCTCTGCTCCGGATGTCCCCATACACAGCGGGCTGACGAGAATTCGATTCCCGGACGAGCGTGAGGGAGATCGTTTGCGACGATCAACATCATCACATGATGCCGCCAAAACCCGGTCGCACGATTCGGTTAATATGACCTTCTCAGGCTCACTAAAAATATCATTTACCTCTCCTGAAATCTATGACATTATCTCCCCATCGCCCGCACACTAATTCGTTAAGGAAGCGTGAATCGATATGCACAGCATCCTCATCATCACGCCGAAAGCACTTCATCGAATACCCGATGGTTTTGAGCATTATTACGATCCGATCCGATACGGATTCTTTCATGATTTTCTCGATCCGATGGTGGCACGATATGCCTGTGAAGTACGGTTCATAATGAGGAGGAACGTATATGAATTCGTCAACCATCGCCGCCGTCACCGTCACAGTCCTCACCTCACCGGCACAGCATCCGCCGTGACGGCATCGAGGATCGAGGCGCGATACCATCCAAGAATACAACCCATGAAGAAGCAGAGGTTGTTATCCGAAAGCACCTCGACGGCTAGCGCCGAAACGCAAAACGAGTCCTCCTCTCGGTCGATGAATGCCGAAAGATCATATGATGATACGCTTCCACCACAATATTCCTGCCAACAAAATTCGCCTGTCGACCAGCCCATGCCCATGCTGAGCGAGATGTTCCGCGGCATGATGGGAATACCGTGGCCCAGCTGGTCGTCACGGAGAGCAGAGAGGCTAATGACATCTGCCATCCGTCTGGGATACCTGACACCTGTTCCGTGTCGTGGATACGCACGCCCCATACGCCACCGACTATGACGGCAGACAGCTCGTCTTGTCCGCTGCCGGCGAGGGCGTACACAAACAGAATGCCACAAAATCCTTCGCCGATGAGACATGAACGTCTATCTACGATGCAGAAGGAACACCGCTCGCGCACCGATATGTTTCACCTCCCGATAGTCTTTATCAAGGAACATACGAGAAGGTATTGCGCACTGCTATCGCAGATGTTGCCCAGATTCCCTGCCGGAGGGCAGCCGTGACTACGTACTGGCACAGTATCTCCTGCAAAGGCAGTACTGACCGACATCCCGCGTAAATAGAGAAACCACGACAGAATGAAGGAATCGCTGATAAAAATGAAGTCCGTCGGATTGGTGCAGATTTTTGTCCCGTCAAGGAGACAAACCGGACGCATAGCAGAAGCTAGTGGAGGATTTGTCGACACAGACAGGGCGAAAAAGATGTACTAAGACGGCGGTGCTGAATTTATCAGTGCTTCCTAAGTTGCAACACGAATTCACACAATACTAATTCCTTCATTATCCTCTATCCCATCCTTCTACGATATGTCGTTGAAGGCATCGAGCATCAAGGAGGAACGTATGTGAACATGGTCAACGCATTGCCGCCGCCATGCTCGCCGCGGCGCTACGCCATCGTCACACGCCTCGCCCGCGACTTGCGGAGGCAGCGACCGACTGGGACGGCGGACGCATCCGCGCGGAGGACAGCGTCGCTCCGGCATCGCACGGGTGAGTGCGCATGGCAGGCGTGCTCGCCCGCCGCGCCGCCATATCGCCGACGCCCATCGGCAGCTTCACGCCGAGCAGATCCGCGTGGGTCGCAGGTCGATGCCTCGACCACCGTCGAGGACAGATGGTCACGAACGATACCGTCCGCACCCACGTCAGCGCCCCTGTGCGCGTGCGCGCATCGTCGAGTGAGAAAGGCGCGCGCGACGGTGCGTGGCACCGTCACCTTGAGGTGCTCGTCCGGCGTCAGCCTCTCGGCGGGCTCCGTCTTACCCCGAACACCGCGAGCGTTGGATGAGTCCCGACAGCGTCTAGTGAGCCCACGCCGCGCGACTACGACACGACGTACGGCACATACGGCCGCCGCAGCGGTGATGACGGCACGACGACTCACGCCTGCCGCACCGGTGCGTCGTTCTCTCCACCAGCTCTGCCGCGAGTGCGTCGGGCGACGCGCCATCGGCGGCTAGTACGGGGCTCATCGTCGACTGCCGCGGCATGGACTGCGCCCCCGTCATGAGCCCGGCATCAAGACGGAAACGGCCGCCCCATCTACGGCTACAAGAACCTCGACAGTGACAAGGTCGTCGCGAGCGGCATGGCCGGCTATGTCCGCAGTGAGGCAGACGCCACACGCGCCGGACAGAACCCGCTCGTCGTCCGCGCCATCCGCGTGGACGGCAACGCGAACCCCGTCCTCTCCGCCGAGGATGCACGCCGCGTCCTCATCGAGAACGGCAAGCGGTTTTCTCGACGCAACGAATGTCGTCTTATTCGCTGTTAGATATGAAAGGAATCACTGATAAAATGAGGTCTGCCAGATTGGCGTAGATTTTTCGTCCGAACGAGGTGGAAAACCGGACGCAGAGTGGTGCTCGGTGGAGGATTTTCCGCCAAAGTGCGGGCAAAAAAGATGCGTCAAGATGGTTGTACCGAATTTATCAGTGCCCTAAATACGATAAAGCACCGTATTACTATGATAAAAATCATAAACAATACGGTGTTTGTATGCTATAATACGGAGACAATCAAAAAGGAGGAAACTATATGAAACTTAGTGCAAGAAATCAGCTCAAGGGCAAAGTCGTCTCCATCGAGAAGGGTGCGGTCAACGGCATCGTCCGCATTGAGCCTGGCGGGCGGCGACGTCATCACATCCACCATCAGTATGGGCGCAATCGAGGAGCCTCGCCTCGAGGTCGGCGAGCGAGGCGCATGCCGTCATCAAGGCAACGTCCGTCATGGTTGGTGCCGATCATCACCACAAGTGCTAAGAAATTGACTTAGACAGATCTCGCATATCGGATACTCGGTATGTGATTTTCGCTCGAGGACGCCCCTTTATCGCTCCCAGGGCTCACGCGTTCTCCCTATTGACGGAGAAGGAGCGTCTTTTCCCAAACATACCGATGTACTTCTCGACCGCCGCCTTCACATCGTCCGACTGACGCAGTGAAAGAACCGAGTAGTGCGGTTTGTCCTGCGAGCATCTGTGCCGTCTGTGACAACTGCACTTTGATATCTCGGTGCTGACTATTGATCTCGGCAATGCCACGCAAATACACTGCGCATGCATGCATCCTCCTCCGCGTACCAGAACCACCATGCAGGACGAGAGGTACATCCACTGCACGATGGATCTCTTCCAAGATATCCGTACGGATGTGAGTTTTCCTTTATAGATCCCATGCACCGTGCCGATAGAGACAGCGAGTGATCCACCTCTGTTGCCGCGACAAACTCGCGCAGCCTGTGGGTCTGTATACTGCCCACATCCTCCGCGCGCCCCTCGCGTGAGTCCACCACGGCGAGACAGCCCAGCTCCGCCTAACGGACACACCGCACGCATCGCCACTTGACAAACCATACGCGTGTTGGGCAACATTTTCCGCAAAGGGAAGCGCAGATCCGTCGGCTACTGACCGATCCGAGCCTGACGGATCGCACGAGAAGATCACATTCATATCGCGGCAATGATCGAGGTGAGGCAGATGGGAACACATGCCTCATATGCAAGCGATGCAACGATTGCATGCGCTGTATCAAGTGACATATTCTGTCAAAATACGCTGGCCCTGAATGCAGCAAATGACAGGTGCCCCCATCTCTTCTCCTGCGGCGATACAACCACGAAACGTCTCATAGTTGTAGCAGTTGAATGTCTGACAGCATAGTTGCCCTCATCGGCAGGCGCAAGGATTTCCCTGCAGGCTTACCAACATTCAAATACAAATCCTTTTCCTCTGCATAAATTTGCTAAGATCAGTTTTCTATCGGGTCCTATTTTTGGTGCTGGGACCGCCTGAAGGAACTTCTGCGAACCGTTCTTCCACCACTTTGCTCGCGCTGTCGTCCTGTGCCTGACAGTCTCTTCACCTCCGGAATAAGATAGAGTAGCATGCTGAATACGAGGAGTTCACGCCCATCACACCAAGAGGGCGGATTCCGCTCATCATCCGCGGAATTGATCACGCGACGTGGGCGCGATATCGAGATTCTTTTTGATTGTATCCTCTGGATGACTCCTACTGATAGAGTGAAGTCATTGTATCCATGGTAAACGGAACGTTCAAGGCTCGATGACGGCATCCGCTGCATCACTTGTCGGTGCGAGCTTTTGGAGCGCCTGACTGCCACCATTCGTCGCAAGACCATAGAACACGGAGGTGAACTGCGTAACAGCAGGTTGTTTCTGCATAGTTTCCGCCCCGCCACGCCGGATCTCGACGAATGCTCTCACTCGATGAACTTTCGCATCATCCAGTTTCTACCTGGACATTCTCGATTGGCATAGAGGCCATCGGAACGAGGGCATCCATAAACCCAGGATAACGAATCTCCAAAGCAGCCCACCGAGCTGCTGATGATGACACGCAGATGTTGACGCTGTCTCCGTAACTCTAAGCGATACTGCGCAGACACCATATCATCATAGTTATACTGCGGAAAAGAAGGCTAGGCCATCGGACGGCTTTTGTCGACGCACCTGTCCTGATGGTATCTGGAAGGATGATAGTATTTGCGGGCATCCAGCACCTGTCCATCAAGGAACAGTTCCGCCACCAAAGTCCTTGCCCAGCATTTCTGCTCGAGCCGGTCGTCCCATGGTGAATCAGTACCGCCTCATGTGCATGGGTCACTGAGCGTTGTATAGCCTATACGAAGCTCAGGAAAACATCTCCGTATGATTGCAAAGTCCTTCGCCGTCCACACATCCGTTTTCTGCATATAGTACAGGTAGGCGGCAAATACAGTCGCCATGCTAAGCAGGAACACTAGAGACGGATAGAACAGATTTCGCACCAGCGCCCTCACATTATTGCCTCCTTATTTCATAAAATCACGTCCCCTACAGCAGCCCCTGGCAAGGATGTCGTGAACATGCTGAGAATCAGGATAACAATCAGCGCTGTCACACCGAGATCGTGCCCCCACCGTCCACACACGCATCGTGCCGGGCTACATCGAATTTTCCGAAACGGTTGATAACCCAAAAACCGGAATCGTTCTGGTAGAGAGAGTCCGATGCCGCCAGCACAGATCGCGAGTGCTGCAAGCAGCGGCGATACTCCTCAAGACCATGCGACAACCGGTGCAAAATTGTTGCCGTTGTCAGCGCAACGGTAGATGCCCCTGCGCAGCGGGAGTACCTGACTGATGATGAATGCTGGTGACGAGAACCAATGCTCCTGTACCATCGGTCAGTCCTGTCACGCTCCTCGACGAGCTGTTTGCCTGATACCCGGTCTCTGCTGATAATCTTGCCAAACGCACTCCTGCTCCCGTAATCGCGAGAATGATCCCCCGACTGGTGCATGCTTCATTTACGAGATCGTTAAAAGACTCTCCAGACATGGACGCAGAAGAACTCATGAAGAGGCTGAGGAGGAGAGCGATATTCTTATCGCCGATAAACATGAAGAACGTATGCGTGGCTGTGTCTTTATCAAGGAACATGCCCGCGACAGTGCCGAGAAGGACGATGAAAATGGGAAGAAAAATCAGAAAATTCCCAGCTCGCCGTGACGGCAGCTTCTTCGTTTCTCCCGCTTCTCCTCCTCACCCAGTTCTATCGGCAAATGCGCTGGCAAAAGTCGTCTCTTGTATTCCCTCACGGGTTCCGAGGATACTTTCCTGCAAATCACTCCGCTCGACAAGAACACCTGCAAGACTGGCGATAATCGTGCAGAGCAGTGAACCAGCCAACAGCTGACGGCCCAGTGGTCGCCATGACGGCACTGGGCCAGGTGTCGGGATGACCATGGCAGTGTCGTACTAGACCGACGGCAAGCGCCGTAACCGAGCGTTGCAAAGGGAAACACGCCCTGCCGCGAGAGCGTCTTGACGAGGTTGACGAGAAATGACGAATGCCGCATCAAAGAACAGCAGGGATCGAGACAATATACCCTGTGAGTGCAATGCCATCGGCGTACTCCGCCGTTCCCTGTTACATCGCAACAGCAAGGCTGCGTAATCTGGCTCGGTACATCCGGACGCTACGGAGCAGGAACCCGCGCCACGCCCAGGGCTACATGATAATCCCAATGCCCTGCATCGTCCTGCTGAAGCCAGCTGCGACCAGTGCCAGTGTCTGGTCGAGCGGCATTCCAGTCGAGGATACCCATGAGCAGTCCACGCAAGCAACAGAGCAAGGAATGGATGCAGTTTGAATCTTTGAATGATGGACACTAGCTACAAAACGATGCATGCAAAGAAAAATAGGCACAAAGCACACCGAGCATAATTTCGCCTCCTAAAAGTACTATTCCCTGTGTAGAAGAAATATTTCTATCAATCCCGACCTCTGCGATACAGACCACCTGACTGAGTCGAGTCCCACGATGCGGAGCGGTGCATTGAAGAAACGCACGATCTTCTTGCCCTTCGAATCTCCAGAGATGCTATTCTCAATCGCTGCGAATTTCCTGAGTGGTAGCCGAGCAACGCTGATGGCAGTGCACGGGCGACGCACTCTCCGGCACCTTTTTCGACGGAGAACCCACTGCGAGGAAGTCCATGCCGACGTGGAGATGGGGGAACGTCCTGTCAGATAGTCCCCTCGCGCTCGGCAATATAGGAGCACATACCGATATACCGTCGGCCCTCCGTCCGGTAACGCTCAAGCCTGGTGCGGATCGAGCAGCGGAGACGCTGCCCAGACATCGGCACGGCTCTAGGTCTTCCCTATGACGCCCTCTGCCAGTCCTGCCTCGGAATGTCCAGCACAGCAACCTTTTCATGGCAGAAATAATCCATCGACAGTTCGTTGATGCTCAAACCATCCTTAACAAATGGCGCGGTGCATCCATATGCGTACCAAAAGTGATTCGGCAACTCTGAGACGAAGTTTCGCAAACGGCGTCGCCCTCACAGACATCGGTACACCGCCGCAGTTCTTACCACTGGCTCACCAGGCCACGCAAGATCTTTGACTCGCGTGGATGTGAGAGAAACATAAACATGACATGTCGCTCCTTTTTCGATTTGATGAATATTCTGCTCAGAGCTGCACACTCGTTAGCACATTGTAAAGCAGTCCGGCTACAGCACCTCCGAGCATGGGACCAACGATGGGAACCTACGACAGTCTCAATCCGATCCACCTTTCTTTCCGCGGATGGGCATGGCATGAACAAGGCGAGGTGCGAAGTCACGAGCTGGTTGATCGCGAGCCCGTGAGCCCGGCAAATGCCATCACACTGCCCGCCACACCGGCAAAGACAAAGAACATTGCAACGCCTCTGCCGTGCTGAAGATGGGAAAGGACAGTAGATAAAACATGAGACTGAACGTCGCATGTCGCCCCAGCGAGATAGATGGCGCCATGGATTTCGAATGGACGGTGCCGTTGCAACACTCTAAAGTTTTGCCCCTGCCTCCGGTCCTTCATCGAGATGATCCTTCCAGATGCTCAGACAAGAATACCACTCGACATACGCACCGAGAAACTGTGCGATGGGAGCACCAGGAACAAGCGCTGCGAAAATCCCACCGATCAAAACCGATGGTTACCGCAGGGTTGACATGCACCTGTCAGAGGTCCGAAGATGGCTCGCGACAGCAACCATAGCCAAGCCCCTCAACCGCATCGCTGCCATGAGTCCGCTGGCACCGCATATCTCCGACTTTTCTCAGCGAGACATTAGCAATTGTACCAAGTCCCAAGATCATAAAGAATGCCGCCTGACAAACTTCCAAGATACAGATGAAAATGCTCCACGGAGTTCCCTCCTTCACCGTCTGCACATCACGAAATGAAAACCTCACAGCAACATCTTTACCACGTCACGCAGTGCTCTCGACCGCCCTGACGTTGCCGGGAAAAGATGATATAGCTCATCCTCGAATTTGTTTCCGCCCCGTCTGCCGACGGGATGCTGCGCGCGACCCGTCCGAGCGCTGGCGGGCGCGGCGTACGGATAGATTTGTCCCGACATCACCGACGGATGCCGCCCTTGGCGATAAGTGAATGCGGGCTGGACGCCGAGTCGCCGAACACGCTCGTGAGTGCACTGAAATCTGCACTGAAACACGTGGACTCCGCCTCTGAGCCTGCGTGTCGAACCGCTTGCGCCCCGTATAGATGGGCGACGGTCATGCTATGACGAATTGCATCTTCCGTCTCGCGGATGATGCGTTGCAGCTCTGCCTCCAGTCTTGGCGTGTCTAAACGAGCAGATGATTGAATTCGATGAATTTCACCGCATCGAGCTCACGCAGCTGAACTGCTCTGTTGTTTTCTTTGACATGCGAGCCAATAATGATGAGCTCCGCCATCTGCGTTGCCCGGCACAACGAGCCTCATCACGCCTAAGCAGAGGTTTGTCGGTAACGCCGCCGATGACCTTGTCCATGCCGTTGCTGCAATGAAAGAGAAAGTGCTTTCCGCCTTCATCGCACGCATCATCGCGATGGCGAACACCTTCACATCCACATAGTCCACGGCGTTCACGATGACCTTGCGAAAATCTGCATTGCGCTGGCGAGCTGCTCTGTGATCGCATCCACACTGTACGGGCACGCAGAGTCATCGAGAGATGCTGATGCAACATCCGCCGCACGGAACGTCCCCCGTGTCTTTTCCTCAATGTATTCCTTCATGTTGGACGTGCATAGCCGAACGTCTTATCCCGTGCGAACTCCGTATCCCCTGCCGCGTGTCAGCTCCGCTCTCCTGACGTGGTGGACATCGCCGATGGTAAAGCGTCCGCCTTCCTTGAAGAACTGGCATAAGCACCTGCACCGTCGATGCGTTCCCTCGACTCCTCGAGTGTGCGGGCAAGCGTCACCGTCTCGAGGATAATGCCCGCGCAGCGTCGAGTCACTGCGGCTAATGAGCATGAACCTTCCCCGTCCGGCTTTTGCCTCTGCTGCCACCCAGTTGCAATCGTCGGACTGGTGCTCTTCTCCATCGCGTCTGCCTGAACGCACGCGAGTCTGTGAGGATAAAGAACATCCTGTTTTCTCGGCAAATCCTGCGCGATGCTTTCCTCCGTCCAGTCCGTGTAGACGTGGATGCCGTCACCGTCTGCACGCCCGTCGGATCGTCGTCGAGCACAATGATCTTGCGGTCAAAATCGCCTCACGTTCCTGCCGGGCAGTGGCGTCGACCTTCGCCTCATCAACCGCGATTTTTGCAAACAGTTCGTCCTTCGATACCTTCATGACCGACCTCCTTACGGCTCTCTTCGGATTTCACAACGACGCCAGAGAGATCTCGCAGAACTGCACACGCCGTGGTCGTCCATCAGATGGCCTGTCGCCTTCAGGCTGCATGATCCCGCTGGAGCACGCCCGTGAGATGAGCGCAGATCCATTCCCTTGCTGTCTCCATAACGTTCGTGATATCCTGATTGATCGCGATTGGCCTCCGGCTTAAAGTTGCGCGAATACATCATCGGCGCCCTTTGCATCGAGCACCGTACTGCCCAGCGAGGCCGCCACGAATCGCTTTACAGACCTTTTTGGGTCGGCCCAGCTCGTCGCGAAAGGATGCGCCTGAGACAGCAGCAATATTGAGATTGACAATCACCTGATTCGCAAGTTTCGTCACCGAGCCACTGCCGTTTGGACCCACGAGTGTGATTGTTTTCCCCATCGCCGCAAAGACAGGACGTCTTTCTAGACTGTCGCCTCACCGCCGACCATAATCGCGAGGTACCGTCCACAGCACCCGGTTCGCCACCGCCGACCGGAGCATCAGAGAAAAAGAACAACCATGCTCTGTCATGAGTTCTTGCGAACTCCTTTGACTCCACGGGCGTCACCGAGCTCATATCTGCAATTATCGTTCTTTGTTGCACCTGCGAGTACACCATCCGCACCACTGAGAATGCTACGGGACGATCGGACCACCGGAACCATCGTGATGACCATATCTGCACCCACAGCGGCTTCTTTGCGGAAACGTGCCGCCGCAGCCCTCTGCTGTCATCAGGTTCACCGCGTCTGTCACCACATCAAAGACGGCACGGAAAAACCCGTTTTGAGCAGATTGTGTAACCATGGGCTTCCCCACAATGCCAAGTCCGATAAATCCGATGCTTTTTCATCTTCTACTCCTCCCATTTATAACACAACACAACATCTATCAACTAGTAGTATACTAGTAGCGAAATAAAAAGAGTGTATCCCCGCTCGAACTATTATCTTTTCAGGCACACACCACATCTCAAAGCATTCTGCTCATGACGTGACACCGAATACGACGTGATGTCGCTTACGTGGAGCATAAAGGCGCGCATCGCATCCGCCCCATCATGACGACCAATACCGGCAAGACCAGTTGTGTGCTCCTCCCATGCCCTGCATGTCGGACGGTATGATGGAGGGTAAATACTGCTTTGCTCGAGTTTTGCAGCGCATCTGCTCATGAATATGAATCAGAGAGCTGTTCTCCGTCGCAGCTATGGAGGAGCGTATGAAATCTCCGTGTCCAACTTCACGAACTCGTAGTGCGTGAGCGATCGCCTCGCAACATAGGGCACGGGCTCTCTGCAACTGTACCATCCCCGCAGCTGGCGTCGTCCTCTCTGGCCGCAGAGACCCGGAGCTGTCTGCAGCGAGCCATCGAACACTATGTCTTTCGATGGCGTACGCGCGCTCCAACGATCTGGCTGAAGATCGTCTGTGGATACGCTCGCACCCGTCCATCCGCTGTGTCGGCACGCACCTCGAGCAGCCTCGCCCGTTCGCCAGCTGGTTTCACCGCTTCACGCACAGGGCGTACGGTGATACAAGGCGCAGCAGGTCAGCAATCTGCTGTTCCGCGAACATATCTTCGCCCGTCTGCACCCCTTGATGAGTGCCGTTTTTGAGGCACACTGATATACGTGTTCCTTTTATAGACACCTTTCAAAATTCGATCAGCCAGCAACCCTGCCAGGCGGTGCGTAGTATACCAGTTAAAGTGCAACATCTGCAACCATGACAAAAAGTACGTACCATTGCTAGTGTCGCTTTTATTGGCGTTGTCTCGCGTGAGCAACAAAGGAACTATAGATAAACAAGAGCCTGTCGGCTCGACGAGCATAAAAGGCCCTATACCTGATCAGTAACCAGAGTACAGGCGTACTGCTGATTCCAGAAATGACTCTCCCTCCTCTCGCGGTGCTGCTGCGGGCGCGGATGATAGAGGCTCCAGTTCCAGTGGATCGCAGCGAGCGTGACGAGGGAGGACGAGATAAAGGCGAGCCGTAGCGAGACGGCCTTTCGATGTCGAGAACGCCGCCCGAAGGCGCAGAACACGAAACGCGCCGACGAGGGACGCTACGCCGCATAGATTCTCGCGTAGAGGTGACGACGGCATCCGTTTCGCGAGCACATCGCGGGATCTATGCCGCCGCCGGACGCGCCGTCGCCGCTGCCGCGAGGAGGATGGGGAGGACGAAGCCGTCCGTCCCGTCGAAGCGGATGCCCGTGAGCGCCCCCGTGATGGTAAAGCGTGCAAGCGCCACCGGCATCCGAGACGTTGCTGTTATCGCCGTAAGATCGCCACGATGCATGTGATGAGCTTTCCCGTCCACCGGTAGGAGGAACGAGGTGAGAGGGCAACGCCGATGGAGAGCAGAAAGTCTGTCAGTCGCGCAGCGCCATCGGCGGCCAGCCCGACGAGGAGGTCGCGCACCATGCCGCCGCCCACCGCCGTCGCAAGGCGCACGGCGCCGAAGATGTCTATGCGGCGCGACAGTCCGACCAGCGTGCCCGACACGGCGAAGGCGAGCGTCCCGATGATGCCGCGAGACGCCAGAGATCGATTCTACGAGCATAGTTTCGTCCTTCCCTTTGAAGCTTATTTCACGTGCCGTTTAGAGTATTTCCTCGTGCCGCACGGGGAGCTTTCACCGTCCGCATGACGATAGAGCTCCCCAACTTGCGCAAAACAGACAGGATAACTTCCATCGGCGTGAGCGCTCCTGTCGCCGCCGCCGAGCGTGCACCCGCCGCAGGAGATTTCCATCGCGGTCATAGACACTGCGCCTGGCGTACGATAGGTCCAGAGGCGCGGAGCTTTCTCCCGAAACCGATAGACCAGCATCTGCCCGCCCCCACGGTACGTGCCGCCCTTGCCTGCGCTGCCGCCACATCGAGGGCTAGACGTATCTGCGGGCGAAAACACCGTCGCCGCGCGTCTGCGTTATACTGGCGCATCACGCAGCACCGCACGCAGATAGGGCAATAGTCCTCCGCGAGGCGTCATCAACCTCCACCACGATCGGCGTGAGATAGACCGTATGCCCCGCCGTGCGGTTCTCCTGCCCCACGAGAAAGGCCAGCGCCGTTGCCGTGCGTGTCATAGACGCAGCGCCAATCCACACAGATGGTCATCGTATGGGAAAATGCCGCCGTCGTTCGCGCAGTTGCCAGCGCCGATGCGCGCGCCGAAGTGGTAAAGCCGAGCGGCGAGGGGAGCGCGTCCTTCTACGGGATCACCGCATCACAACGCGCCGCAGGGCAGTTGATCCTGATAAAAGTGGACAAAGTCTCGTTCCCCACCGCAGGCGCCCTGAACGTCGTCACAAATGAGCTGGTCGAGACGCCGATCAGAGCCGTGCCGCCGCAAGAGGGCTGCTGGTACCGCTGAGACTGTGCCTCGTGAGATAGAGCTCGAGGATGCGCGCGCAGATCGGCAGCAAGGCGCTCTCCGCCGTCTCTCCCTCCGCCGCATCCGTAAAGAGCGCCGCCTGACAGTAGTCGAGAACCTGGTGGTGAACCAGCGGCATCCCGCCCCGCCCCTTCTTTTGGCGTATCGCGTACCGCGAGGAACCCGCGCCGGCGAGTGCCCGCCGAACGCCGCGCGTTTCATCCGCAGATCCGTCCATACATCATCGCTGCGCTCCGTCCCGGAAAAGCGATAAGATGCAGCCTGCCCATCGGGCATCACGGCGCACCATGTGAAAGAAACGTCCAACCGTTCCGCGGTGCCCACGTCTCAGCGCCAACGATCTCCCATCCCGCCGCCGGGTCAGCCGGGCACGCAGGAGCTCAGAGCCTCGCTGCAGGTCAGTCGATGCCGCCGCCCGACAAAGAGCAGCGCAGGGATCTGGCGGCGGCGAAGGCACGCAGCGGAAGGCAAGCACGCAGAGAAGAATCACGAAATGCAACACCTTCCATCAGCGCACCTCCCACAATATATCTATCGCTATTATAATTGCTTTCCTGAAATTTCATAAGAAAATCGCACTTGTCATACGCACCTGAGACTGATATACATATGGGCAGAAGGAACGCCTCAGTGGTGCTCTTCCAGAATTCGTTATTCTTTTTAATAACCGCTCATTAGCAAGACCATGGTTATTTCTCGGGTTATCGCGAGTATGCAGCCTGTGGCAACGACTCAAGAAAAGAACGCTCCAATTTCAGACATTCTACCAATTTCTCCGGGGAAAGACACCGCCGTTTGCTTGAGGATATTCCATCTTTATTATATATAGAACGGCGCTGTCATTGTCAAATGTAATACGCAATAAAACCGCCAGACACCCACGACGGTAGATTTTCAGACAGGTTGATGGGACTTTGAACCATATTGCTCAGAACACTACTCCCTCAAAGTAGCGCGTCTGCCAATTCCGCCACAACCATGTATACAAAGGCGGTGTGGCTTCGAGAGGACTTGAACCTCCACGATGTTGCCACTACTAGCGTTTGAAGCTGTAGCGCGCGTTCGCCATTCCGCCACGACCGTGATATTGAGTTGCTGGCGGAATACATAACCAGCGCATCTGCGCTGAGTTGCCTGCAAGTCTTAAATGAGTGTTGATGGACGAACCCACACGTCTTGTGAACACTACCCTCAAAGTAGCGTCTACAATTCCGCCACAAACGCATGATATAAAGTTAAAAGCGAGGACCGGAATTGAACCGGTACGATCTTTCGATCGGGGATTTGTCCCTGCGTCTGGCTCTGTTCCGCCACCCCGGCGATAGGCAAAATGGAGCAAGGAATCGAAACCACGTGACCAGCTTGGGGCGCTATTGGGCCTCACCATTGAGCTACACCTGCATGGGAGCTGGCGAGAGGATTCTGAATCAACCTGCTGATTGGCGTCAGTTGGTTTCACCGACTGATTACGCCAGCAGCAGTTAACAAGGCGACTGCCGCAGACGCTGTCCTAAGGATAATAAGTGGTACCAGAGTGAATCGAACCACCGACACGGGGATTTTCAGTCCCCGTTTCATCAACTGAGCTACCGAGGCATCGGATATATAACACAATAGCGTGTAATATGCAATGGCGAATCTGGAAGGGACGGAACTCTGACCTGCCGTGACAGGGCGCATCTAACCAACTAAACTGGCCGTAAAAGCACCCATGGTGGGTGATGACAGGATCGAACTGCTGACATCTCATTTGTAAGGCAAGCGCTTCCAGCTCGAGCTAATCGCCCATAAATGGTGGACCATCACGGAATCATCGAACCAGAACCTACTGATTAAGAGTCGCTGCTCTGCCAGCTGAGCTAGGTGCGAGTCGCGATAAGTAAAGGAATGCGGCTCACCCGACTGGAACCCGGACCTCTGATTAAAAGCCGATGCTCTACCAACTGAGCTAGTGAACCTTTATCATGCTACGTAACCCGCCAAAAAGGGTAGGCTTGGCTGGGGTAGTTGATTCGAACCAACGGATGGACAAACCCGTGTCTTTAAACTGATCTACAATTCCCCAACTATCCACGGCACAACGATCATGCGATCCGTATCCGGGGCGGCGACGCCGCTAACACAAAATGGCTCCTCGAACTGACTCAACCAGTGACATTCTGATTAACAGTCAGACGCTCACCGACTGAGCTATCGAGGAGGCGTTATAAC
>BNJU01005651.1_pt1 | contig 88079 bp, 110 predicted proteins | sample 8539281 | NCBI WGS metagenome assembly BNJU01 (sample SAMD00202456, study PRJDB9452) | human saliva metagenome | isolation source: human saliva | place: Japan
GCCAGGAGTATTCCTGGCTTTTTTTATTACCCTAAACACCGCGAGAAACCCTATGCACAAGCAGCAAAATCAGCTGCAGAAACAAAGCGGCCGGCTACTGTAAACAACCGACCGCATATCTAGCGTGTGAGCCTTCCTAGGCGTTAGTGCCCTCAAATTGGCTCTCGTACAGCTTGGCGTAGAAACCGCCTTTGGCCAAGAGCTCATCGTGAGTGCCTCGCTCAAGAATTGAGCCATCCTTGAGGACAAGAATGCAATCGGCACCTTGGGATGGTAGAGAGCCTGTGGGCAACAACCAGCGAAGTTCTACCGTTCATGATGGTGTCAAACGCCTTCTGTACCAGCTGTTCTGTTCGCGTATCAATACTTGACGTTGCCTCGTCCAGAAGCAGGATAGGCGGATTAGCTAGCATAACGCGGGCAATGCACAGAAGCTGCTGCTGACCCTGGGACAAAGATCCGCCAGACTCTCCCACCATGGTGTCGTAGCCCTGAGGAAGCTGCTGGATAAACTCGTGAGCCTGAGCCTTTTGAGCTGCGGCAATAATCTCTTCATCCGTGGCGTCTGGTTTTGCATAGCGGATGTTTTCTTTGATGGTCCCCTTAAAAAGCCACGTATCCTGCAACACCATGCCAAACTGCTCTCTGAGCGATGCTCTTGTGAGTTTTTGCGTGTTATGACCGTCTACATAAATGGCGCCAGAATCAATGCTATAGAACCTCAGCAGCAGGTTAATAAGGGTAGTCTTACCGCAGCCGGTAGGGCCAACAAGAGCAATCTTCTGGCCAGGCTCTGCCTTGAATGAAATGTGGCTAAGCAGCGGATGCTTTGCATCGTAGGAGAACGCGACGTCGTCAAATTCAATGGAGCCTTGTGGGTTCTGGATGACTTCAGCGTCGGCTGGATCAGGCTTGATTTCTTTTGCGTCGAGAAGATCAAACACGCGGCGAGCGCTTGCGTAGGCGGTCTGAACCTGCGTAACAACTGCAGAAATAGCGTTAAAAGGCTTCATGTACTGGTTTGCGTACGAGAGGAAGCTCTGAACCTGACCAATGGTGAGCGGAGAAGGAATTCCCGTCAGAACGCAAATGCAACCAAGAGCAGCTACCAGTGCGTAAATGAAGTTATTTACCAGACGCGTAGAGGGGTTAGAAAGCGATGATGCAAATTGTGCGCGCTCTCCTACTACACGGAGTTTCTCGTTAATAGCTTCAAACTGCTCAATAATGGCATCCTTGTGGGCAAATGCGGTGATAAGCTCCTGGTTAGAGACCATCTCTTCTGCATATCCGCCAAGCTGCCCCTGGTAGCCCTGCTGCTTGCCAAAAGACGAGCTAGCGTACTTGGTAATGGCGGATGCAACAATAATTGAGAGCGGCGTAGCTAGAGCAACTACAAGGCCCATAGGAACCGACATATAGAACATGAAGCATAAGGTTCCAATAATGGTCACCACGCCCGTGAGGAACTGCGTGAGGCCCTGCTGGAGGCCATCGCCAAGCTGGTCCACATCGTTTACTACCCTCGAGAGCAAATCTCCCTGGGAATGCGTGTCAATGTACGAGAGAGGCAGGTTAGCCACCTTGGCGTGAGCCGCGTCTCTGAGGTCGCGCGTGACCAGGTAGGTGAGCTTGTTGGTAGACCAAGAAGCAAGCCACTGTGTAGCACTTGCAAGCAAAACTACCAGCGAGAGCTGAGTGAGCGTTGGCAGAAGTGCTGCCTCGCCACCCTGCACCAGCCTGATGAGCTGGTCGATGGCGCTACCCACAATGATGGGTACCCAGAGCTGCAAAAGCACGGTTGCAAATAGATGAGGCAGCCGCTAGAACCAAAAAAACCTGCGTGAGGAGAAATCCATGCAGCTAGTCGGCGAGTGACTTCTGCCGCAGACATAGAAATGACGTCTGCTGAGCCGCTCTTGCCATGCTCAGGTGCGCTTGATGCTATAGCGGAGGTGCTTCCGCCAGAATACATATCGGCCATTACTCCACCTCCTCAGGACGAAGCTGTGAGAGACAGATCTCTTTATAGAGCGGGACACGTGGCGAGAAGTTCTTTGTGTGTTCCCAGTCCCCACTTGTTTGCCGTGGTCAAGAACAAGGATCTTATCTGCTTTGCATTACCGCAGCTACACGTTGCGAAATAATGATGCTTGTAGTGGTGGCACTGAGCTTACGAAGCGCCGCGCGGAGGTGCGCGTCCGTAGCAAAATCAAGTGCGGAAGCAGCGTCGTCTAAGATGACAATGCGCGGGTTTCCTACCAGCGCACGAGCAATGGTCAAGCGCTGACGCTGACCTCCCGAGTAGTTCTTGCCACCACGTTCGACAACGCTATCGAGCTGATCGGGTTTCTCGCGCACAAAGTCTGCTGCTTGAGCAACCTCAAGAGCTGCCCAGAGTTCCTCATCGGTAGCGTTAGGGTTCTTCCAGCAGAGGTTGGTACGGATAGTGCCGCTGACCAGTGAAGTGTGCTGTGGAACGTAGCCAATAAGGGCACGCAGCTGCTCAAAGGTATAGATTTTGACGTCGTGACCAAAGACGCTCACAGAGCCGGTTTCTGTGTCAAAGAGTCGTGGGATGAGGGCAGCAAAACTAGACTTACCAGAGCCAGTACCACCAATGATTCCCAGCGTCTGACCAGCCTGAAGCGAGAGATTGATGCTAGAAAGAGCCGGCTCTCCTCCACCGTCGTAGACAAGCGAGGCGTCCTTGAACGCTACAGCAGTTCCGGTAAAGTCGGATTCAGTGAGGTTGAGATGCTTGTTTCCCTTATCAGAGAGCGCTGGTTTGGTGTTAAGAACCTCCATCACACGAGCGGCAGAAGCAGTTCCACGTGTGATGATAATGACAAGGTTAGCAACGTAGCCAATAGCTAAGAGTGCACTGGTCATATAGCTGACAAGTGCCACCACGGTACCTTGAGAGAGCGTGCCCGCGGTAATCTGAGGAGCTGCCAGCCAAAGCGTCACGGCAATTCCTAGATACATAACAAGAAAGGTTGCAGGGTTCAGAAGAGCCGAGTAATTTGCAGCGTCAGTTGCTGTTTCTGTCTGAGCCAAAACCGCCTCGGAGAACTGTTCCTTCTCTTCTACCTCATGCCTAAGGCTCTAATCACACGAATACCAGAAAGCATTTGTCGCATATATAAAGAAACGGTATCAAGGCGTTTCTGCAGTTCAGCAAAAAGAGCGATAGATTTACGTGCTACAAAAAAGAAAATAGCTGCAACCAGTACGGTTGCCAGCAAAAAGACCATACCAAGCTTAGCGTCAAGCATAAGAGTTGCAATAATGGAGCCAGCAGCAAGGATTGGCCATCTGACCAGCTGACGAATACCCAGAGCAACGGTTACCTGTACCTGGTTAACGTCGTTGATCAGCCTTGTTACCAGCGTGTCTGTTCCCAGCGCAGAAATATCGGCACTTGAGAGCTCTTGAATCTTCTTAAAGAGCTCATTGCGCAAATCGGTTCCCGTACGCTGAGACACAATGGAAGCAATTTTTTGACAGATAAGCGTAAAACTAAAGCCAACGATAGCAATAACTACCAGCAAAATACCGTAGCGAATAATGTCGTACATGTTTGCCCCGTGAATACCCAGGTCAATCATGCGTGCAATAATCAACGGAGTAAGCAGGTCACCAATGACCTCAACCGCTTTGCAGAGCAAGGCAATAAAACTTTTACGACCATACTTTGGCCACACAAACCTAGAGAGTAACTCTCCCATTTACGCTTCACCAAGTTTCTCTGCTAGCGTTAACCACTCGTCTTCCAACTCCATCAGCGCCGCTTCTGCGTCATCAAGCTGCTGCTGCAACTCTATCAAACGCTGGGCGTCAGTAGCATCAGCGGAGCTCATCTGTTCCCTAATCTGCTCAGGCAGCTCTTGAGCCTTGCCCATACGGCGCTCAATCGAGTCAAAGCGCTTCTTGAGCTCGCGGCGTTCAGCGTTGCTCAGCACCGCGCTCTCCTGGCGAGAAGCCCCGTCTACCTGCGGCTCATTTGCACCTGAGGCTCCGCGTGCACCCGACAACTCCCCCGCTCTTCTCGCCGTCTGTTTTGCAGCATCAACAAGCTTGAGGTACTCGTCAACGCCACCAGGAACGTGGCGAATGTGGCCGTCGATGAGGGCATATTGGTCGTCGGTAACGCGCTCAATCAAGAAGCGATCATGGCTGACAACAAGAAGCGTTCCAGGCCATGAGTCCAGTAGGTCTTCTAGGACAGCCAGCATATCCGTGTCCAGATCGTTACCTGGCTCGTCCAGTACCAGCACGTTTGGCTCTTCCAGAAGAACGCACAGGAGCGCCAGACGCCTGCGCTGACCTCCGGAGAGGTCTTGCAAGCGATTGGTAAACTCTCGACGGTCAAAACCAAGGCTTTCAAGCAGCTGCGTAGGACTTTGCATCTTGCCGTTTACCAGGTAACTTGTCTTGTACTGGCTCAAAAGCTCAAGTACCGTCCAGGTCTCTTTAGTGGCAAACGTATCAATCTGCTGAGAAAGCCATCCAAATTTGACAGACTTTCCTACCTTTACCAGGCCAGATGTTGGTTGTAGTTGCTGCGTCATCAACTCAAGAAGCGTTGATTTACCAGCGCCGTTTTCGCCTAAGATGCCATAACGGTCGCCAGGGCCAATGAGCCACTCAACATGCTTGATAACGTCTACCTGGGAGTTTGAAGCATCTGCCTGCATATTTGGATCTGCGTCCGCAGCCGTCGCGACGTTCTTATAGGCAAATGAGACATCATGCATCTCAATGACTTGCTTGCCTAACCTAGAAACTGCCATACGCTTAAGCTCAAGCGTGTTTCTGAGAGGTGGATCTTCGGCGAGAAGCTCCATGGCAGCGTCAATTCTAAATTTAGGCTTTGACGTGCGAGCTTTTGCGCCATGAGCAAGCCAGTTGAGCTCTTTTCTGAGCGTGTTCTGACGGCGCTCTTCCATCACAGCTGCCTGTCTATCACGCTCAACTCGAGCTTGAATGTAGGCCGAATAACCGCCGTCAAACGGGTCGATTACCCCGTCGTGGACTTCCCACATGTGGTCACAGACCTCGTCCAAAAACCAACGGTCGTGCGTAACCAGAATAAGTGCGCCATTTCCTTCTGACCAGCGATTCTTTAGGTGATTGGCAAGCCATTGAATTGCGTGAAGATCAAGGTGGTTGGTAGGCTCGTCAATGAGCATTAAGTCCCAGGTGCCTACAAGCAATCGAGCCAAGTCGCAGCGTCTGCGTTGACCTCCGGAGAGCTCTCCTACCAGGCCATTCCAGTCCAAGTCACCAATGAGCTCATCAATAATCTTGCGAATGCGAGCGTCAGATGCCCACTCGTACTCTGGCGTGTCTCCTACAACAGCGCTACAGACCGTTTGCGTATCAGAAAGTGAATCACTTTGGCCCATATAGCCCACTTGGATGCCACTTCTCCAGATTACGTTGCCAGAATCGGGTTCAATTCTTTTGGCGATAAGATCTAAGAGGGTTGATTTGCCGTCACCATTTTTGCCGACAACACCAATACGGTCACCTTCATTAACGCCAATGGTTTGGTTGGTAAGAACCTTCTTACCAGGCCATTCCATAGAGATTTGTTCGCAACCTACCAGAATTCCCACTAGTTATCACCTAAAAAAGAACGAAGTAATGCAATTTCTTCTCCCCAACCAGAAAGCTCAGAATGAGGAGTTTCCAAAATCATAGGAAGTATGTTGATGCGTGGATTAGTCACCACAGCACGGAACGTTTCTAGACCAATGAAGCCCTTGCCAATCTGTTCGTGTCTATCTTTATGAGCTCCAAGAGGATTCTTAGAGTCATTAAGGTGCAAGGCTTTTAGCTTTTCTAAGCCTACTATCTGGTCAAATGTATCTAGAACCTCATCGAGATTTTTTACAATCTCATAGCCGCCATCATGAACATGACAGGTATCAAGGCACACACCCATAAGCTCGGGGTGGTTTACCTTATCTAGAATTGCAGCAATTTCTTCAAACGTTTTGCCAACTTCAGTACCCTTACCAGCCATAGTTTCAAGAAGCACGGTTGTATGCTGACCTTCAAAAAGACAATCGTTAAGAGCTTCAGAAATCTGCTTAATTGCCACGTCAGAGCCTTGACCCACATGGCTACCAGGATGGAAGTTGTAATAATTACCAGGTAGATACTCCATACGCTCAAGATCTTCTGTGAGCGCTCGACGAGCAAAATCCCTGGTCTCCTCTTTAGCTGAGCACAGGTTCATGGTGTAAGGAGCGTGTGCTACCAAAGGTCCAAAATGATTGACCTCAAGCAGCTCTCGCAGCTTTGCAACATCAGCCTCATCTAGAGCTTTAGCGTTGCCGCCACGAGGATTTCTAGTAAAGAAAGCAAAGGTAGTTGCCCCAATAGAAAGAGCATCTTTACCCATTGCCTCCCAGCCCTTACCTGCCGAGAGATGGCATCCAATAAAAAGTTCTTCTGGTCGCACGCTATGCACGCTCCTCAAGCATCTTGGAAACACGATCCAATAGCTCCGAAGCAACGTCAGCAAGTGGCAAAGTCTCAAGCTGGTCTACACCTTGAGGAGTTACAAACGCTACACGGTCTGTGTCTGAACCAAAGGTTGAATCTGGTCTAGAAACATCATTTGCCACAATCATGGAGCAACCTTTACGCTCAAGTTTAGCTTGAGCATGCTCCAAGACGTTATTTGTCTCTGCCGCAAAACCTACGACAACCTGGTCTTTCTTTGCCTTAGACAGGTTGGCGAGAATATCGGTGGTTTCTTTAAGGTCAATAGACTCAAGATACTCTGATGATTTCTTGAGCTTATGGTCTGCTGGATGAGCTGGTGTGTAGTCGGCAACAGCCGCCGTCAAAATAGCAGCATCAACGTTGTCAAAAGTACTTACGCACGCCTTATACATATCTTCAGCAGATACTACTCTTTGCACGTTGACGCCCTGAGGAGCCTCCAAGTGCGTGGGACCAGAGATAAGTGTGACGTCTGCACCGCGACGAGCAGCAGCTTTAGCCACGGTATAGCCAAGTTTTCCTGTTGAACAGTTGGCGATAAAGCGAACTGGATCGATCTTCTCGTGAGTTGGTCCTGCGGTAATAAGAATCTTTTTACCTGCAAGATCTTGCGTAACTGGCGCGGTATCTTTGCCAGAAAGAACCTTTAGTGCAACGTCAACAATCTGCTGAACCGGAGCAAGCTTTCCGTCACCGGTATAGCCGCAGGCAAGACGGCCTGACTCAGGCATAACCATCTGGATGCCGCGCTGACGCAGCAGTGCCACGTTTGCTTGAGTGGCTGGATTTTCCCACATGTGCGTATTCATAGCAGGAGCCACAAGAACTGGCGCATGAGCCGCTAAAAGCGTTGCGCTTGCAGCGTTATCAGCAATACCATGAGCCATCTTAGCCATAATATTGGCGGTAGCTGGTACAACTACCATGCAATCTGCCCAGTCAGCAAGATCAACGTGAGCAACTGGGGTCTCTGCGTTGTTGTAGAGCGAAAGCACCACCTCATGATGCGTAAGCGCCTCAAAGGTAGTCTTTCCAACAAACTGAGTTGCATCTTCTGTCATAACAACTCGAACGTCGCAACCTGATTTCTGAAGACCTCTAAGCACTTCACAGGCTTTATATGCAGCAATGCCTCCGCATACCACAAGGCATACAGAGGGCTGGGCGGTTTTATCCAACATGGCGAGAAATTCCTTTATTCTTCAAACGCTGTAGATGTAATAAGCATCCTGTGGCAATAAGGGCACTCAGCAATCTCGGAGCTGTGCTGAAGATCGTGGAATGAACTTGGTTGCAGTTTAACGCGACAGACGCTTGGAACATTACCAACAAGGTGCTCAACTGCCAAGCCCTTAAAACGTTTACGTGCAGCTTCATAACGCTCAAGCGTGTTCGCAGAAATCTGAGATGCAAGTTCTTCTCGAGACTTAGAGAGTTCTACGATCTCTGCACGAAGTGCCGCAGAATCAATCTCAAGCGACTGAGAAAGACTCTCGCGCTCTTTCATAAGCTTTACCTGCAAGTCTTGAGCTGTTTGGTAAGCCTTTTTGCACTTTTCAAGCTCTTCTACTTTTGCTGCAAGCTTAAAATCGCACTTCTCGATATTCTTTGCTAAAGAAGAAAGCTGCTGGTCAAAGTCTCTAAGAGCACGATGATTAGTAGCAGTTTCTACAGCAGCAGAGACCTCTTCTGTCTTTTGGACATAGTGGGTACGCTGCTCATTGAGATCAGAAATATCAATTTCTACGTCTTTTTTAACACCAAGTACCTGCTTAAGCTGAGAAGCAATCTTATTCTCTGCAAGTTGGGCGTTTTTAATTTTTTGAACCTGGGGCATTGAGGCCAAGTTGGATGCGAGTTTTAGCAGCTGCAAATCAATATCCTGGAGCTGCATCAGATTAACAGACTCACTCATAGGGCCTCCTCATATACGGTTACTCATCTAGTCTACCGTAAATAAGGACGTATCGGACGCAGAACATAACTAATGCAGAGATTAGTATGTGAAAAATTTATCCAACAATCTGCAGTAACGTTGTACAGAAGGCATCGAGGTCAGCCTCAGAAACGCGCTCGTCAAAGGTAATGCGTAGGCTGCCTAGAGCCTCGTTTCTAGAGATGCCCATTGCTGAGAGAACATGGCTTGCGTCAAGAGAGCCTGAGGAGCACGCAGAGCCAGCCGAGACTTCAAAAGCCTGCCTGGTCAAGCTTTAGGATAAGCGTCTCGGAATCCATTGAGGGAACCATAATGCTTACCGTACCAGGCATGTGATCTTTGCCAGCATAAGCCTCTGTGGTTGGCTTAATCTTAGGAGAAGCACAAAGGGTCTCGTACACCTTATTGGCGCGCGCAGAAACGCTCTCCTGCGTTTGGGTAAGGTTATCCTGACACCACTGAGCAGCCGCGGCAAACGCTAGAGCGCTTCGAACATCCTGGGTGCCATGACGCCTACCAGCCTCTTGTCCCCCGCCGTAACTCTGCGCCTTAAACGGAACCTTGGAGCGCATAAGCACCGCAGCAATACCAAGAGGTCCACCAATTTTGTGAGCAGCAATGGTCAGAGCGTCTACGTCTGACACCTCAAGAGGAATGCGACCAAACGCCTGAACCGCGTCAGTGTGGAAAAGCGCACCCACCTTATGAGCAGCGCGCGCAAGGTCTACAACTGGCTGAATAACGCCCGTCTCATTATTGGCATACATGACGGAAACAAGGGCCACTGACTGGTCTAAAAGACCCTCAAGGGCAGAAGCTTCAATCTTTCCCTGACGGTTAGGCTGAGCAATTCTTACCTCAAAGCCCTTCTCGCGAAGAACCGGTGCAAGATCCAAAATAGAATCGTGTTCAATTGCCGAGAAAACCACCGTGTTGCGCTTGTGGTCTTTGTTGCGAATACCTTCTGCCATACCAAGAACAGAGAGGTTATTGCCCTCAGTTCCGCCAGAGCAAAAGACCACGTCAGGAGCTCTAAACTTTGCCGCCCACCGCACGCGCGATAACGCCACGAGCACCATCAAGCTCTCGCGCTGCTTGACGACCAAGCGAGTGCAAAGAGTTTGGGTTCACCCCAGCAATGGGTGAAGCCTCATAGGTTTTCTCGGCATCTAGCGCCTCTTGGCGCATTGGTGCTGAAGCTGCATAGTCTAGGTAAACGTAATCCATAACGTGTTTCTGTTGATTCAATCTTGGTGGTCTAGGCGTAACTAATGCTTGAGAGTGCAGTCTAGCCCTGAACGGTAAGAGCAGACTCGCCAGCGTTGCGGATAGCCTCAATAGTTGCACCGCGGTCTTCCTGGCCAAATACAGCGCTACCTGCAACAAGCATGTCAGCACCAGCAGCTACAACATCAGCTGCGTTAGCTGCACTAATACCGCCATCAACCTCAATCAGAGGGTTAACGTTGTGCTTACGGCAGAGCTCTTTGAGTGCCTTGAGCTTCTCAATTGAGTGAGGAATAAACTTCTGACCACCAAAACCAGGGTTAACCGTCATGATAAGCACCAGGTCAAGGTCTTCAATAAGATCCTCAAGAACGCTTACAGGAGTTCCTGGGCAAAGCGAAATGCCAGCCCTAGCACCAGAGTCCTGGATAAGGTGGACAAGACGATGAGCGTGAACCTCAGCCTCATAGTGGAAGGTAACAACGTCAGCGACCACGGTCTAGGAACAGAGGTGCAATCTCAGCTGGATTGGTAACCATCAGATGGACATCAATGGGCAGCTCAGAAGACTTTTTGCAGTACGAAAAAATATCTGGGACCAAAATGAGATATTTGGAACAAAGTGACCATCCATCACGTCGTAATGGATGTAATCAGCGTTTGCAATCGAATCAAGCTCGCTCTTAAGCTTGGAGAAATCCGCGGACAAAACAGATGGTGCTACCAGGACGTTATTCATTAAACTCTCCTATCGAGTCATTCCATAAAATTCTTCATTAGGCAGGCGGTTAGTAAGGCGAGAAGTAATGTCTTCTGGCGTAGCGCCTTCGTAAAGCACAGCGTGAACAGCTGAAGTGATAGGCATCTCAACGTCCATTTGCTGACCAAGCTCATAAAGACCAATGACAGCCTGAGCGCCCTCAACAACCATACCGGTTTCTTCCTGGTATGACTGAAGCGTCTTGCCCTTAACCAGGGCTTCTCCAAAGGTTCTATTTCTAGAATGCTCGGAGGTGCAGGTAGCCACCAAGTCACCCATTCAGCAAGACCCATGCAGGTGAGTGGGTCTCCGCCGATAGCACATACTACGCGGCCAAGCTCTGCCAAGCCGCGTGTCATAAGCGCAGCAAGGGCGTTATCGCCGTTGCCCAGACCAACAGCAATACCACAGGCAATAGCTACAACGTTTTTAGCGGCAGCACACGCCTCAACACCGCGTACATCAGAGCTAACGTAGGTTCTGAAGTATGGACGAGAAAGCAGCGTCTGGAAACGCTTAGCAACCTCGGCGTCTTCAGACGCTACAACTGCTGCAGAGATTCCCTGCTTAATAACCTCTTCTGCATGGTTTGGACCAGAAAGCACGGCAATTCTGGCAGGATTTCCCAGCTCGTCAGCAGCCACCTCATGCATAAGCTTGTGAGAACCAGCCTCCATACCCTTGGAGAGAATCAAGACATCAACCTCTGGGTCAAGATATGGTGCACAAGCAGCGCAAACAGAGCGAAGAAACGCAGAAGGAGCAGCCATAACAACAGCATCTACACCGGTGAGAGCCTCAGCTTCACTGGTGGTAGACACAATATTGTGTGGCAGCTCAGAATCAGAAAGATGTCTGCAGTTGACGTGCTCTTTATTGATGGATTCGGTGACATCGGCCTCTCTAGACCAGATAATTACCTCATCAGAGGTTGAAGCAAGTAGTGTTGAAAGTGCGGTACCCCACGATCCCGAACCAATAACAGCAACTTTTTTCATGATTAGTTGTCCTTTTTCTTATCGCCGAAAGAGAATTTAGACTCACTACCAGCATTAAGACGATTGATATTCTCGCGATGTGCCCAAATTACTGCAGCAGCCACAACAAATACTGGAATGGTTGCCACGGGATCCATGCCAAATAGCAGGCAGAATAGTGGAATGGCAACAGCTGCACCAATGGAGCCAAGCGATACGTACTTAGTTGGTACGGCAAGCGTAATAAACACCGCAAGAGCTACGAGGGCTGCAAGCGGATTTACCGCAAGGCCGCCGCCAAATCCAACAGCAATTCCCTTGCCTCCATGGAAATGAAGCCATGGCGAGAAAATATGACCAAGAACACAGCAGGCATACACAAAAGAAATGATGAGCTCTGCCTCTGCGTGCTCGTTTCCCGAGACCAGAGGAGTAAATCCCTGGGTGCCCAAGAACCAACGGACGAGCATGACACTGATAATGCCTTTGCCAGCATCGCAGAGAAGCGTAAGAATACCTGCGGTTTTGCCGGCATTTCTTGCAACATTGGTGGTGCCAATGTTTCCTGATCCAAGTTTGCGAATATCTTCATGAGCCATAACGCTTGCAATAATCAGGCCAAATGGAATGCCACCAAGGCCAAATGCAATTAGTCCAAAAATCAGAGCAACAACAATGCCAGACATTAGTTAGACTCAACCTTCTTACGGAACTTCAAACGAATAGGTGTGCCAACCAGAGAGAACTTCTCGCGAAGCCTGTTCTCAATAAAGCGCTCGTAATTGTCATCAACAAGATCTGGGGCGTTGCACCAGAACGAGATAACAGGAGGCTTAGAACCTGTCTGTGTAGCGTACTGAATCTTAAGACGGCGACCACGGTCAGACACCGTGTGTCCGCCTTCTCTAATCTGGGCGAGAAGCTCGTTGAGCTCGGAAGTCTTGAGTTGAAGTGCGCGGGATTCTGCAGCCGAAAGAGCAGCGGCAAGCACCTTATCAATAGCGCGGCCAGTAAGTGCAGAAACGTTGATGGAAGCAATCCAGGTGCAAAAGCCAGGCGCTTTGCTACAGAGACTGCTACCTCATCGCGCTTTGCCTCAGAGTCAATAAGGTCCCACTTGTTAAGCAGGAGCACCAGCGCGCATCCACGCTCTACAGCCATGTTTGCAAGCTTTTGGTCCTGCTCGGTTACGCCAACAGAAGCGTCAACCACAAGAAGACAGACGTCTGCGCGGTCCATTGCCTGCAGGCCTCTAACCAGACTGTAGTACTCAACGTCCTCATGTACCTGGCTCTTCTTGCGAATACCTGCAGTATCAACAAGGCGAATGGGAGTTCCCTTCCATTCAATCATGGTGTCAATAGCATCGCGCGTAGTGCCCGCAACGTCAGAAACAATAGAGCGTTTCTTGTTAGCCAGGCGGTTTGCCAGCGAAGACTTGCCAACATTTGGACGGCCAATAATTGCAAGGTTAAGAATGCCGTCATCCTCTGGCTCTTCATCAGCCTCGGGGAAAGCGTTTACGATGTCATCCAGCAAGTCACCAGTACCGTGACCATGTGAAGCAGACAGAGGCAGAGGCTCGCCGCAACCAAGTGCGTAGAAGTCCCATAGACCATCCTGCTCTGTTGCAGGGTTATCTTTCTTGTTGACAACCAAGAACACGGGCTTGTCGCTCTTGCGGACAATGCGTGCAACCTCTTCGTCTTCATCGGTAACGCCGGTTGTGCCATCTACCACAAAGACAATAACGTCTGCCTCTTCACACGCAAGAAGCGCCTGCTCACGAATGTGTGGAGCAAAGCGATCCTGCGACTTAATTGACTCAATGCCGCCGGTGTCAATGAGCTTAAACTCACGACCATTCCAGTCAGCGTCGTGATACGAACGGTCTCGGGTTACTCCCCTAGACTCGTGCACGATTGCATCGCGTTTCTCGGCAATTCTATTTACCAGCGTGGACTTACCAACATTAGGGCGTCCAACAATAGCAACAATGGGCTTAGCCATGTCTCACCTTTCATTCAGTTGGTTTAATGATACCAGCAATATGTGGCTAATCCCACTCTTTGAGCGCTTTAATACACGACTCAGCAATGTTTGTGGGACCAGGAATTGACATGATTACTTTTGCGCCACGAGCCTCTAGCTGCGCAGTTAAATCGGCCAGCGACATGCCATCAAGAGTGACTTTATCAAAGTTAAACATAACCTCAGGGAGCACTACCAGGACATCAGTTAAGTCCTCTGGTACCTGGGCGAGAAGATCAACGGCGCAGATAAGTCCGGTGACATTAACGTCTCCACCAAAGAAATCGTTGCGCACGGCAAAAGGTAGAAACGTTGCCATAGCAGACCAGTTATCGCAGAAGGTCTGGATGGTTTGCTGAGCAGCCTCGCCTACAATCAGCAAAATCTTGCGGGAACGAGCAGAAAGATACGTATCTGCCTCGTCAAGGGCTGTACGCATAGTGCTGCAGACCTCTTCAGCCTCATCCAGGAAGCTTCTGAGCATACCAATGCCATCGTAGAACTGCGGATAGCCGTCATAGGTATATGCAGGTGGAATAGGTAGCTGGGCGTCTACATAGAACTCGTCAGAGAGCTGGAAACGCGTAATGCCCAATGAAGCACGTGCGCGCTCCTGATAAGGCTCAACAATTTTGACAACAGAACGGGAAAGCTCCACGTCATCAGAATAGGAATGCGTAAAACGCTTAGAGTCTTTGGTATAGCCAAGCGGAACAATGGCCAGAGAGGTAATCTGCTGGTGAGCCTCTACCCAATCAAGCGTTTTATCAAGCTCTTCGCCATCGTTGATATTAGGGCACAGAACAATCTGGCCATGGATCTCAATGCCAGCGTCCATGAGTTTTTCAAGTACTTCAATGCCTCTGGCAGCGCGAGCACCAATCAGATTGCGACGCACGTCAGGTGAAATTGCATGAAGCGAGACGTTCATAGGCTCAAGCTTTGTGAGAGATGATGCGCTCAACATCTTCATCAGTGAGGTTAGTGAGCGTGACAAAATTGCCCTGCAAAAAACTCAGACGATAATCGTCATCTCTAATAGAAAGCGAGGGGCGCATATCTTCTGGCAGCATAGCCATAAAGCAGAACTGACAAGCGTTTACGCAGGTTTTGATGCCGTCAAAGAGCACGTCAACAAAGTCAACGCCCCAGTCTTCTCCGGATTCACGCTCAAGCACGCACTCGTAGAGCTCATCGTCTCCAGGAACAGAAACTTCAAGCTCACAGATGGAGCCGTCGGCTTCCCAGCGCCAATCAATCAGATCTTTTGGCACTACGCCATTGACCTTCTCGATAATCATGCCTGGGCTCAAGGCCAGCCTTCCACGCAGGACTACCCTCTTCAACGGACTCAATCAGTGCGCCAAGTCCACCAGATTTTGTATTTCCGTAGTCTGCGCGCTGTTCCATATTAGGCGCCTACGATTTGTTCAATAGCTGATTTAACTGCGTTGATATGAGCCTCTGGCGTAGAAGCTCCGGCGGTAATACCAATATGCTCTGCTCCCTCAAACCAAGAAGCTTGCAGCTCATCAGCGCCTTCAATGTGATAGGTTGCGGGGCAATAGAGCTTAGAAATCTCTGCCAAGCGAGTGGTATTTGCAGAGATCCTGCCGCCAATAATAATCATGACGTCAGACTCTTTTGCAAGCCTCATGCACGAGTCCTGATGGCCCTGCAGTAGCCTCGCAGATGGTATTCATGACGCGAAGCTCGTCAACAAGCGGAAGTACCGCGTTAACTACCTCAGAAAGCTTTGCAGCGCTCATGGTGGTCTGTACCACCAGACCAACCTTCTTTGCAGCTCTCATGGCATCTGCCTGAGCGGCAACCTGTTCCACGGAGTCTATGGCCAAAGAACCTGGCACGTGAGCCAGCGTGGCCTCTACCTCGGGATGTCCGGACTCTCCCACCACGTACACGGCATAGCCCTGCTTGGCGAGAAGTTCTGCAGCTCCGTGAGCCTTTCTTTACAAACGGACAGGTTGCGTCTAGCACGTCAACACAGCCGTCCTTGGCAATCTGCTCCTCTTGAGGAGTTACACCATGAGTGCGCAACAATAGCGCACTTCCTGCAGCTTCAGAAGCGGAATCAACTACCTCTACGCCCTGGTCTTTAAGGGACGTGACAACGCGAGGGTTATGAATAAGCGGACCAAGCGTGCGCACCGGCGCATGAGCATCTTTGACGGCCTGCTGGACCATCTGAAGAGCTCTTTCTACACCGTAACAAGCGCCTGCTTCATCGGCAATTTTGATAGTAGGCACGAACTAATTCCTTCCGGGATGCTCTTTGAGCATTGCATCTCTTAGTTCGTATACCCTCTCCATGGCCATTTCTTCCATCTCTTTTGCCTGATCTTTACGCTTCGTAGAAGTCAGATCACTAAAAGAAACCTTCTGACCAGCGCGAAGATACACCTTTACAGGCTTAACCAGAGGAGAACCTTTTTTCTTAATATCAAGCGCACCAATAATAGCTAGTGGCTGAACATCTACCTTGGCAAGCTGTGCGATAAGCGCAAAACCGCCGTGGGTTTCTCCACGTTCAGTATTGCTTCTGACTCTGGTACCCTCAGGATAAATGAGAAGCATTTCTCCTCTAGAAAGAGCCGTGGTTGCGCGACGAATTGCCTTCATATCGGCAGTTCCGCGATCTACTGGGATACCGCCCAGTCTAGAAAGCGCCCACTGAAGCGGTTTGAATTTGTTGAACTCACTCTTGTAGATGGTTCTCACGGGGATACCGTGAACAAGGAGGTGAACAACAGTAACAATGGGGTCCAAAAACGTTGGATGGTTCATGATAAGAACGCGAGGGGTCTTATCGCCAACAAAGAGCTGGTCATTGTCCCAGCGCCATCTAAACCAAAGTTTTGGTAACAAGTCCAAGCACACTGACTGCCAGCCATTTAAAGAACTTGGCTGGAGCTGGAAAATCAGCAAGCGCGGTATCGTAATAATCGTCAAATGAGTTTCCGCCAAAAGGACGCAAACGCTTAGATGCCGCTGCTATAGAAGACTTTTTCTCGGAGCGCTTTAGGCTCTTCCGTGTGAGACTTCCCGTCATCAGAAGAGCTGCTCTCTGATCCATTTCCCTGGTGAGAAGCCCTGTGGTTGCGAGCATCTCTTTTGCCGAGTCCAGGATGCAGGGCAATAATAGCTGCAATAACCTCTTCAACAGAAAGCGCAGAAGAGTCAATGTGGTGGGCGTCTTCTGCAGCACGAAGTGGTGCTGCCTTACGCTCAGAATCAGCCTTATCGCGAGCCTTGATGTCTTCGAGGATCTTCTCTTCACTCTTGGCGTCTACCTGGGCATCGTTTCCGGTAGCTGCGTCTCCACCCTGGCGCTGAACAGCGCGGCGGTGAGCTCGAGCAGCAGGGTCTGCGGTCAAGAAAACCTTTACATCAGCCTCGGGGAATACCACGGTGCCAATGTCACGACCTTCCGCGACTACATCGCCATTCTCGCCAGCACGACGCTGAAGCGTGACCATAGCCTCACGGACCTCAGGGATGGCTGCAACAGCACTAACGTTTCTGTCTACCTCGGGAGTACGAATCTCTGTTGTAACGTTTGAGCCGTTTGCGTAGACGGTCTGGCCGTTTGCGGAGTTACCAAACGAGATACTGATGCTGCGTGCAACCTGAATGATTTTCTCGGTATCAGTCATATCGATGCCCTGACGCAGGCATTCTACGGTTACGGAGCGATACATTGCGCCCGTATCAAGAAAAATCAAATCCAGGCGATCAGAAAGGGCGCGAGCTACCGTAGACTTTCCGGAGCCTGCTGGGCCGTCAATAGCAACAATCATTACTTATCCCCCTTGGTGACACCCCAAATGTCACGAAAATCGTAAAAACTTGGCTCAGTGGAACGACGAATAACCTCTTCTGGATCAAGGTTAAATCCACCAAGCTTGAAATCAGAACTGCCTGTACTAGTAAAGAAGATTGAAGAGACATTTGCAAGATGTACATTCCAGCTTGAACTACCTGGGATGCCAAAAATCTCTGCCATCATAGAACGCAAATAGCCGCCGTGAGAAATACAAACAGTCCGTCCAGAAAGACTGGAAAGCTCGTTAAGAATCGTGCGACACCTGCTTCTTACCTGCTCGTATGACTCTGCTTCTGGAGCAGGTATGGAGTGGCCGTTTTTGTCTGAGGCCCAAGGAAACGTAAGGCCATAGGGCTTTAAAATCCCTTCTGCGTCAGCAAAACGCTTGCTTTCTAGAATGCCAAAATCCATCTCTGCAAGGTCATCTTTTACCTCACAAGGAATACCAAGCTCGGTGGCAGCCATCTGGGCCATGTCTTTGCAGCGAGATAAAGGAGAGGTCCAAATTCTATCTGGATGAAATGCAATAAGTGCACGGACAGCGTGATCTCGCTGTTCAACGCCATGCTCGGTAAGCTCAACGTCTCTTCTGCCGCTGAAAAAGCGCTGTGTATTAGCCACACTCTCTGGGTGGCGCATAAACAAAATACGATGAACCTGAGCTGGAACTTCAAATGGCTGCATTATGTCTCCTCTCTGGGCGTGTTTGAGCTGTTTGACGTGCACTTAGTAATTGTGCGACTAATAATTATTTGCTGGCATGTAAAGGCATGATGGGAGAAGCACCAGGCTCTCTACCAATAGTGCGCTCCAGAGCGGCAACTTCCTCTTCTGTAAGAAGTCTCCACTCACCTTCTTTAACGCCTGTAAGATGGAGCGGCCCAAACGTGTCTCTGTGGAGTGCAAGAACTCTATGGTGAATAGCCAGAAGCATCTTCTTTACCTGGTGCTTTCTGCCTTCTCTAATAGTTACGCTGACCAGGGAGTTTGGCTCTCCTCCACCGGTTTTTCCTAAACCCTGTGGGGCGAGAAGGGCCTTCATCTTGGCATTATCAGAGACAATCTCTACCTCTGCTGGAGCCGCGGGTCCATCTTCAAGTTCAATACCCTCACGCAGACGATCTAGCTGCTCTTCTGTAGGCGTTCCTACTACATGGGCAACATAGTGCTTCCATACATGCTTTGAAGGATGCAGGAGCTCTTGTGCCATCTGACCATCGGTGGTAAAGAACAGAAGGCCTGTGGTATCCATATCAAGTCGTCCAACAGGAAAAAGACCGGGGTATGTGTCAGTTGGAACCATGTCCACAATGGTTGGTCTACCCTGAGGGTCTTTCATGGTAGTCAGGTACCCTGCAGGTTTGTTGAGCATCAAGTAGACGGGTTTCTCGGCAATTGAGCAGACAACGCCGTCAACTGCAACAACATCTACCAGCGGATCAACCTTACTGCCAAGCTCGGTGACTACCTGGCCGTTTACCGTGACGCGACCAGAGGTCATCAGGCGCTCAGAGCCACGGCGACTAGCCACTCCTGCGCGCGCCAAAAAGCGCTGCAGACGCATGGGAACAATACGCTCTTCTGCCACGGCTTATGCATCCTCTTGCGTATCGTAGCTGTCTCCCAAAAGGGAGCGCTCATCGTCAATGTCTTCTGCGGCTTCTTCAAGCGTTGAAGTGAAAGCTTCTGCCAGAGAGTCTCTCGCGAATAAACTGCTTGGACTCCTCATCAGGGGCAAAATCTTCCAGTGGCGGCAACTCTCGCAAAGACTTGAGACCAAAGCGCTCTAAGAAAAGGGCTGTTGTGCCATAGAGAATGGCTTGTCCCCTATCTGCCTCTTTGCCCACTTCACGCACAAGGTTTTTCTCGCGAAGTGAAGAGATAACACCATCAGAGTTAACACCACGAATAGCACGGACGCCTTCACGAGTAACGGGCTGGTGATAAGCAATAACCGCCAGCGTCTCAAGCGCTGCCTGAGAAAGGCGACGCGTATCCCAGGAGAGTACAAAATCGCTGACCAGCTGATGGTGAGCTGGGTGCGTAAAGAGACGCCAACCGCCGGCTACCTCCCTGAGCTGAAATCCCCTGTTGCAGCGCGTGTACTCCTCTGCAAGCTCTTTGAGCGCTTGGGCAACCTCGGCAGGAGCTGCATTGGTGACCTTGGAAAAAGTCGGTCGTAGTGATTGCATCTGTTGCAACTAAAAAGCAGTGATTCTAGAGCGCCTTTGAGCGACTCGGAATCTAAATAGGTAAGCTCTTCTGCCATAAATTATTCCGCCTCTTCCTGTACTTCATCGGGCGTATGAGTGAGCGATAAAAGCGTCTGCTGGACATCTTGAGTGCGTTTTGAGACAAGTTAAATCCCTCAAGGTCTGGCTCATCACCAGATAGTTCTTCTAGTTCCAAAAGAACTGACTCATCAAGCTGGTATGAATCAGCGCCTTCTATGTGCTCAATCTCAATCTCGCCAAAGATAACATCCTGCTGAACACGAACAAGACCGCGCTTAAAGAGCTCAAGTACTGCCAAAAAGTTTGCAACCACAATCTCTGGCGTATCTTGACCGTCTAAGAGCTCAGAGAACGTCACTTTGCCCTTAGAGCGCGTCAGTCGGTCCACAGAAGCTACCGTCAGAGCTACTGGGAGCCTTTTTGGCGCCACATGTTCTGCTTCAAGCAAGAATGTCTCACGTTTTGAGTCAATGTCCGCACAGATGACAGCAAGGCTTCTGAGGGTAATGCCTTCTAGATAGTCTGGCATGAGGTTCAAGAAATCAGGATCTGGACCCACTGAGCGTGGGAACATGTACGACTCTGCCTCCATGCGGCTACCCAGCGCAGCACCTGCATTTCTGAACTGCTTATAGGCGATAAGGCGAGCAATAAGAACTTCTCGCGCCTCATCAGGAGAAAGCCCGTCAAGCTCGTCATCATACTCATCTTCATCGTATGAGCTTTTGAGCGAAACATCTTGAGGCACCAAGGCATGAGCCTTCATGTCCAAAAGCGTTGACGCAACAAGGACAAAGTCACTGGCAACGTCTAGGTCAAGCTCTTCCATGGCGTCAACTTCTGCCAGGTACTGATCAGCAACCTCAGAGATAGAAATGGATCCAATGGCTACTTTTTGCCTACTTACCAGCTGAAGCAGCAGGTCAAATGGACCCGAATATGTTGCAGTGTTTACTTTGTACGACATTAGATGATTCTCGCAAGCAGACTCAAAATGACGTTAGAAATGCCCCCGATAATGGAAGAGAAAAAGCCCGGTGCAAAGAACATGAGTCCCACCACAGCAATCATGCAATAGGGCTCGATGGCATAGAACTTTTGACGGTTTTTCTCGCCAAGAAAATAGAGCAGCAGCTTAGATCCGTCCAAAGGCGGAATAGGCAGCATGTTAAAGACCGCCAGGCTCACGTTAATCTGGATGTAGAAGATTACCAGCGAAGAAACGTAGTACAGTACCAGCGGATTTAGTGCCGTACCAAATGCAACAGCTAGTGCGTTGAGCAAACGCAACAAAAGTGCGCCGAGAAATGCCTGCAAAATGTTAGAAGCTGGGCCTGCAAGTGCCACCAGAATCTCGTCACGACGACGATTTTTGAGGTAGTTGGGGTTATAGGGAACGGGCTTTGCGTAACCAAAGCTAGGACCACCCATCAATACCAACATAAACGGCAAAAGAACCGTACCGAACAAGTCAATGTGTGCCAGTGGATTGAGCGTCAAACGGCCAGACATTTTAGCGGTAGGGATCTCCGCACTTGTATGCCACAAAGCCATGCGCAACCTCGTGAACCACAATGGCAAAGATTACCAGTGCAAATTCAGCGAGCGTTGTCAAAAGCGATGGAACTGATGTTAAAGCAGTTGGCACAACAATCCTTATCTCAACATCTGCAAAGGTTCTACAGACAGACACGTACAGACGTAAGCCTCACGACAAGCGTTGATACAAAACAGTACACTAAGACAATTTTACCCAAGATTGGCAAAACTACCTACTCATCAATGTCTGCTTCCATTTTTTCTGAAAGCTCCAACCATTCAGCCTCAAGCGCAGGAATCTTCTTAGAAAGTGCCTGGTATTCAGCCATGCACTCATCAAACTTTTGAGGATCGTTATAGAGCGCCTCGTCAGCCATAAGCGTCATGAGCTCATCGTAGCGTTTGTGCGCAGGAGTCAGCGCTGCCTCAACCTCGTCCAGAGCGCTTCTTGGTCTCCCTCAGCGCACGACTTCTACGATTGCGTTCCTCTGCCTCAGCTCTCCTCTGCTCCTTAGTCTTCACATTGCGAGAAGATCCTGCAGCTTGACCTGCCTCTGGGCCAGCACTCTTAACCGCTCTTGCACCCGATGTTCCATACGAGGACACCGTCTTGCTCGACGTCTCCCCCTGCGCTGCTGCTTGAAGCTCTGCAAGCTTAAAGAGGAAGTAATCGTAGTCACCGTCATAGACCGTAACCTTGTGGTCGCGAACATCCACAACCTTGTTTGCTACAGCTCTGACCAGGTGTTCATCATGGCTGATCAAGATGATGGTTCCTGGGAAGTCAACAAGAGCCTTCTCTAGAACGTCAACAGAATCAATGTCCAGGTGGTTAGTTGGCTCGTCCAGGAGCAACAGTGGATCTGGAGAAACCAGCATCTTAGCAAGTGCTAAACGAGCACGCTCGCCACCAGAAAGTACGTTTACGCGTTTCTCCACGTCATCGCCGTGGAACAGGAAGGCGCCCAGCAATCTGCGCTCTTCAGAGGTGGTCCATCCCGCAGCTACTGTATCGAGCTCTGCAAGTACCGTATTTGCGGGGTTGAGTTCTTCAAGCTGATGCTGTGCATAGTAGGCTTCAGTGACGTTTTGACCAAGAGTGATTACTCCGGCATCTGGCTTCAGCTTACCGGCAATGAGCTTCATAAGAGTGGATTTACCAGCGCCGTTAGGGACCAACAAGCGCTACGTGATCTCCGCGATACAGCTTGAGGTCAACGTTATCGTAGACAAAGTTATCCTCGTAAGATTTGGCCACACCCTCAAGAGAAATGACGGTATCTCCGGTACGAGGAGGTTCTGGGAACCTAAAATGCATGTGATGAGACTGCTCTGGAAGAACTACCAGCTCTTCACGGATCTTTCTCGACCTTTGCTACGCGCTCTTGAACCTGTTTTGCCTTGGTGGGCTTATACCTAAACCGCTCAATGAAGGTCTCCATGTGAGCAATGTCGCGCTCTTGAGCTGCACGTTTAGCACGGAGCTGCTCAAGATTTTCTTCTCGCTGATGAAGATAGCCGGAATAGTTGCCGGTATACGTAACCAGCATGCGATTCTCAAGTGCCGCAACGTGCGTCACGCAAGCATCCATAAATGAACGGTCGTGGCTTACCAGCTAAAACCGTTCCGTCATATGACGATAAGAACCTCTCAAGCCACTGAACAGATTCCAAGTCCAGGTGGTTGGTAGGCTCGTCCAAGAGAAGAACGTCAGGACGACGAAGGAGCAACTTTGACAAAGAGATACGCATCTGCCAGCCGCCCGAGAACTCTTTAGCGGGCTTGTCAAAATCTTCCACTGGGAAGCCAAGACCTGCAAGAATCTGACGAGCTCTACTTTCAAGTTCATAGCCACCAAGACGCTCAAAGCGCTCCATAGCATGAGCATAGTCTTCCAGGTATTTGTTAAGCTTTGCACCCTCGGGAGTTTCAGCAATCTTGAGTGAAAGGTCATTTACCTTTCTCTCCCACTGTTTAATCTCATGGGCAGACTCAATGACCTCGTTGAGGGCAGTTCTATCTCCCATGAGCTCTGTCTCTTGCTCAAGGTATCCAAGAGTAGCGTCTTTTGCAAAGGTAACAGTTCCCTCATCAGCAGACTCTAGGCCCATGATGATCTTTAGAAGCGTAGTCTTACCAGCACCATTAGGCCAACTAAAGCCCAACGCTCTCCTGCATTGAGCTGAAGTGTTGCATTTGAATAAAGGACTCTACCGCCAAATGACTTAGAAATCTTATCCGCAAGAGCAATCAAGTGAACTCCTCATACATATCTGAACTGGATAAGTATAAGTCATTCACTTAATTTACGTGGTGAATTATGTAAATGAAGCTAGGCTTGTGAAGATTTATTGACGCTTCTTATGAAGGAAAAGAGCTGCGCCAGCAACAATAATAGTTACGCCAGCAACACCAATAATCAGAGGAAGCGTAAGAGCATTATCACCAGTCTCTGGAAGAGCGGACTTCTTAACCTTCTTAACCTTCTTAGCCTTTGGAGCCTCTGGCTGAGGTTGTGGCTGAGGTTCTGGTGCTGGAGTTGGCTCAGGACTTGGCTCTGAAGCAGGCTCAGGAGCTGGAACCTCATTCTTCTTGTTTACAAATACGACTTCTGCCGTGGTGTTTGTACCGATAATCTTAGCAGTTTGAGGATTAGGGTCTTCGATGGTGTATCCATCACGGGTTGTCAGCTGAGTAATAGTAGATTCTCTCTCAAGAAGATAATCAGGAATAACAACGGTACCGTCAGGACCAGTGGTAAGCAGATAGTTATTATCCGCATCTCTATCAACGTGACCAGTTTGTGTATAAGGAACGCCAGGTGTTCCAGGCGTCTGTGTCATAGCGCGAGGAGTATCGCTACCAGGTAGGGTTGCTGGATCTGGTGCGGGAATTACAGGCGTAACTGGAGGACATGCGGGATATGGGTATCCTGGTAATCTTTCAGTGGCTGGTGTTGCCTTAAGGGTAGCACCAGCAACAGGATTGCCATAATAGTTGTCAGTAACATTTACGGTCAACACGTTCTCGTTTGCTGCTTATGCGGGCTGCGCGAAACCAAGACTTACCGCACACATCACCACGACCAGCAGAGCAACAAATAGAGACTTTGTTCCCCTCATTCTTTACTCCTGAGTTGAGTGCTTACAACGAATATGCCTAGAGGATAATATAAAAATACAGCTGTTATGTAGCCAATTCTTATATCACCCAAATACTTCTCAAATCTTTTCAGAAAGGTTTGCACTGCAAAAATGGAAAGTCTCAACTATACAAAATAGCGAGAAGACCCTTGCACTTGGAAGATCTTCTCGCCAAAAAATCGTCAGTTGAGTTTGATGGAAGTGGGGCTATTTATCCATGGTTAGATGAATAGCAAAGCCGGCAATCTCGTCTTTGAAGTAGACCAAAAACGTACTGCCATCTGGATTAAGCCTTCTAGAAGACTCATCGATTTCAAAGCCACGACCTGCAAAGTATTTCTCGGCAGCTGGGAATGTTGTTAACGTGGAAGCCAATATGACCCTTTGTGCCTCGACCATTTTGCTTCATAACCTCTACCAGAGTACCTGCAAAAAATGAAGGTGGCTGCTCAATAGTTGGAAGTCCCATAAGAGCGGTGAACAGGTTTGCAATCTTTTCTGCCTCGTCCGCATTACTTGCATTGATGCCAACGTGAGCAACATACATATCAAACTGCTCAACTGGATTAATGGCACCGGTAGTGTTAGTTGAATCTGTCATGGCTCCCCTTTCCTAGGACTCAAGTATATAAGGGAAGCTCTAAGATGTGTGCTTGGCAACAAACATTAGTCATTACTGTAACTAAGTACTAACAAAAAAGGCCTAGTAACCTAGGCCTTTGAAATTTCTATGGTGGGCGATGCTGGATTTGAACCAGCGACCCCTTCCGTGTGAAGGAAGTGCTCTACCCCTGAGCCAATCGCCCGAACGACTTGCAATAATAACAAACAATGAAGCTAATTTCTAGCTTTTGACTTTTTTGAAGGTGAATACGTAGACACAGCTTTATTCATCTGAACAAGAATAATTCCCAGGAAGATAAGCTGAAGAATCAGTGGCGTAATTACCATAGGCTGAGAAGCAAGCTGCGAAACAAAAACCCATTCAATAGTAAAGAGAATGAGTACAACGCCAGCTACAAGACGGACAATACCGTGGGTTTTCTCAAAATCTTTGGCCAAGCTAATGCATTTCTGAAGAATATAGCAGCAATAAACTGACATTAAGCTGCACAGCAGAAGCACAATCATGCTTGAAGAGAAACGACCATAGCCAACTGAGAAGGCAAAGATGACAATTCCGGCAACGCCAAGCGCACCAAGCATAGAGGAAAGCGCCATCATCAACTTAGTTCCACGATCCATACAAACCCCCAACAAGTCAGTTCACAAAGAAAAACGTACACAAGAGGAGCTAGAACAATAAAACGACGTCAACAAAATAATTTACTTGGCCTCAAGAGACTTTTTAACTTTATGAGATCCTCGAGCAACAGCACTTGCCATTGCCAATAGCGCAAACAGCTCAATAAACTGCAAGGTAACAGATGGTTTAAGCACCAACTGTCCCACAACAATAGCAGCTAATACAACGCATGATCCAAAAATCATGGGATAAGCGGCTGCAGCTCTATTAGGTACATTAGCCTCTCTAGCTGCATAACCACCAGTTAGAAGCGAGATCATACTTGCAAGCAAAAGAAGAGCGGAATCAATTGATGGACCAGCACCAATTACAAGAACCGCAACATTAACAAGACCTAAAGTCCGCCAATCAAAAGCGCCAGACTGAAGAGCTTCATTTTACGAGTCTCAGGAGTCATATATCCCCTATCTATCAAATATCACTTTGGCTATTGTACCCGTCTTTTATATAAATTAAGTAATCGAATCATTGAACGGTAGAGTGTTTCGGTAAAAGAAATGGCGAGAAAACCAAAGGGGTTTCTCGCCACATGTGTGTTTGGTGGGCCCAGAGGGATTTGAACCCCCAACCCAGGGATTATGAGTCCCCTGCGCTAACCGTTGCGCCATGAGCCCGTAAGAAAAAAGCGGCGACTGATGCCGCCGCCAGAATGCGTGGTGGAGAATAGGGGGATCGAACCCCTGACCTCATGACTGCCAGTCATGCGCTCTCCCAGCTGAGCTAATTCCCCGAACGTGGTGCGGAAAATACTATAGCAAACCAAAGCTCTGTTTTTATCGACAATTTTCTAATTGGTTGTATATTTTAAAGCTCGCGCTCTGGAAGAATCTTCTCTGCCAACCAAGAGGCAACCTCATCAAGGGCAACCTCAAAGCGCTCGCCGGTAGCACGCTCTTTGACTTCTGCGATGCCGTTTGCAACGCCCTTCTTGCCCACAATAACCTGCCATGGGAAACCGATAAGATCTGCATCTGCAAACTTAACGCCAGGACGCTCTGCACGATCATCAACAACAGTCTCAAGACCAGCAGCAACGCAAGCGTCAGCTACAGCACCTGCTGCATCCCAAATCTCTGGGTCTTTGTCAGAGAGGCAAAGAACAGAAACCTCATAAGGAGCAACAGAGACTGGCCACTTGATGCCCTTCTCGTCATTGTATTGCTCAACAACAGCAGCAAGCAGTCTGGAAACACCAATGCCATAGCAGCCCATAACCAGAGGCTTATCCTCGCCGTTTTCATCGGTGAAGGTGGCGTTAAGAGCCGAAGAGTACTTGGTGCCAAGCTGGAAGACCTGGCCAACCTCAATACCACGAGCGGCATGCAGAGGAAGGCCGCACTCAGGACAAATATCGCCCTCCTGAGAAGTGACAAGGTCTTTCCACTCGTTAATCTCAAAGTCACGACCAAGCTCAACGTGATCAAGGTGGTAGTCTGCCTTGTTAGCACCGCAGAGCCACCACTGACTATCCTCAAGAGAGAGGTCTCCAACAACGCGGATACCCTCAGGTAGGCCAACAGGTCCAATGAAGCCCTTGATGAGGCCATACTCTTCAAGCTCTTCATCGGTCATCATGTGATAGTCACCAAAGACGTGCTCAGCCTTAACCTCATTGAGCTCATGAGTACCTGGAACGAAGCACACAACTGGCTTACCGTTTCCGTCAACTAGAGCTAGAGCCTTACGAGTTGCTGCAGGTGAAACGTGAAGGAACTCAGCAACATCATCAATGGAACCAATACCAGGAGTGTGAATCTCACACATCGTGCCAGACTCACGCTCTTCTACGTTAATCTTTGCTGCAGCTGCCTCAGTATCTGCAGCATAGCCGCAATCGCAGTAGACCAGGCTTGCCTCGCCAGCCTCTGCCAGCGCCATAAACTCAACAGAGGTGTCTCCACCAATCTGACCAGAGTCTGCAACTACCTGCAGAGCCTTAAGACGTGTGCGGTCACAAACGTTCTGGTAAGCAACCTTCTCCTGGTCATAGCATTCTTGCAGCGACTCTTGATTTGCCGAGAAGGAATATCCGTCTTTCATAATGAACTCACGACCACGCATAAGACCAAAGCGTGGACGACGCTCGTCACGGAACTTATCCTGAATCTGATAGAGCGTTACAGGAAGCTGCTTATAGCTCTTAAGCTCGTTTCTAATAAGGTCTGTGAAGGTCTCTTCGTGAGTTGGGCCAAGAGCAAACTGACGATCATGACGGTCATGCATACGCATGAGCTCATCACCATAGACATCCCAACGACCAGACTCTTCCCAGAGCTCAGCGGGGGTCATAATAGGAACAAGAATCTCCTGAGCACCAATACCGTCCATCTCATCGCGAATGATGGCCTCAATCTTTAAAAGAGAGCGCCATGCAAGTGGCAGATAAGAGTAAAGACCCGCAGCGGTCTTTCTGATCATGCCAGCACGAAGGAGCAGGCGGTGACTTGCAAGTACAGCCTCAGCTGGGTCTTCTTTGAGTGTTGGTGCATACAAAGAAGACATGCGCATCCAGTGCTTCAAGGTAGTTTCCTTTCAATATGAAGTAATACGTATAGTTTACTTATTTTTTGCCAAAACGATTCTCAATTTCGGCGAATAACTCATCAACAATCTTATCTTCAGGCACTTTTCTAATAGGATTGCCGTTTTCAAACAACACTGCCTGACCTTTGCCACAGGCTACGCCAAGGTCAACGCCCCTAGCCTCACCAGGTCCGTTAACAACGCATCCCATGACTGCTACAGAAATTGGAGCACGAACGCCATCCAGGCGTTTGGTAACTTCTTCTGCAATAGGAATCATGTCAACGCCACACCTGCCGCAGGTAGGGACAGCTTACCAGCTCTGGCTTAATGCGACGCATGCCAAGAGCCGCAAGAAGCTCCCATGCTACATGGACTTCTTCTACAGGATCGGCCGTTAGAGAAAGGCGCATGGTATCGCCAATACCGCTCTCAAGCAAAATGCCCACCGCAGCGGAATTCTTTACCGTTCCCTGCCTTAACGCACCGGCTTCTGTAACGCCTACATGCAGAGGAATCTGTGGAAGCTCCTTGGAAAGCGCTCGATATACCGCAAGTGTAGTGGGAACATCGTGAGCTTTTGCAGACAAGACAATGTCGTCAAAACCGCGAGAAGAAAAAAATGCTCTACAAAAGACTTTGACGATGCCACGAGTTTTCTCGACAAGGGTCATATCTTGTCTTGTATCAAATTCTTTAGCAAGAGAGCCTGCGTTAACGCCAATTCTAATAGGAATATGAGCCTCTTTAGCTGCCTCAATGACAGCGTCAACACGCTCCATAGAGCCAATGTTTCCTGGGTTAATACGAGAGCTGCCGCACCTCGCTTTGCCGCTTCAAGCGCCAGCTTATAGTCAAAGTGAATATCAGCAACAACAGGAAGTGGCGAGTATTTGCAAATCTCTTCAAAAGCCATCCAAGGGCCTTTTGCGTCTGGAATTGCCACACGAATAATCTCGCACCCTGCCTCGGCAAGCCCTTTGATCTGAAGGAGCGTTGCATCTGGATCGTCTGTTTTAGTGGTGCACATAGACTGAACGGAAACAGGGAGCGCCGCCGCCAACCTGGACGAGATCCAACCATGACAGGATGAGTTTTTGTGCGAGCAATCTCAGACATAAAATCAGCTACCTAAACAGCAAATGAAGGATATCGTTTCGAAGCGCAACAACAAAGACAAACAGGAAAAACGCCAGTCCAATGTAAGACAAAATGTTTTGAACCTTGATAGACAGAGGCTTTCTAATAATCACCTGAATTACCTCAATCAGAATCTTTCCACCGTCAAGAGGTGGAATAGGTAAAAGATTCATGAATCCAAGTGACATGGAAATAGCTGCTACCAGCATAATAAGGGTCGAGAAACCCTCTGCAGCAGCTTCTGATGCCATCACAGAAATACCCACAACAGAAGACGACTGGTTAAGAACTTCCATAGTCTGCGTTGGAATGAGCAGCCTGAGCGCAAACTGACCAACCTGCGCGGCATACGATACAGCTGCAGCTGATGCGTCAATAAACGAGAAGTGATAGGTGGTCATGACAGGTGTCACGCCGATGATTTTATCGTCAGGACGCAAAACAGGTTTAATGGTAGTTTCAAGTTGAATGCCATTGCGCTCATACGTGACAGGGATATCCTTGCCTCCATTGGACATTGCATCTTTGATAGCAGCAGTAAGGTCTTCCCAGGTATGTACCTCTACCTTGTTAAAGGTAAGAATAGTGTCTCCGGCAGTAAGGCCTGAAATAGCAGCAAGAGATCCAGATTCAACAGAGCCCAGCTGAGCCTTGTTTTGAGCTGCAGGAACGCCAACAAACATCAAAGAGCCAACTACCAGCACAAAGGCCAGCGCAATGTTGACCAAAGGTCCGCCCAAAATCATGAGCAGGCGCTTGGGAACATTTACACCAACATAGGTATGAGCCTTCTCTTGAGCAAAGAAATCATCAGCGGACATCTGTGGAACACGAGGCTCCCCTGCTGCTGTAGAGCCTTCAAGCTCAAAGTTGTTACCACGATCATACTCACAGCGAAGCTCAGCGTCTCGCGCAAGCGTCTGAAACGTGGTGTGCGCTAGCTCATCTGACTCTTTAACAAGCTCAATGGAGCCCCAGTCTGCAAGGGTGTACAGCAGATTGTAGGCGCGCTCATCCTCACAGTTAAGTTTTGCTGCAAGAGCGCCAACCTCAAGTGAACCCGCCTCTTGAACGCTCATCAGAGCTTGTGGAAGCAGCTCATCTAGCTCGCCTTCCATACCGCAGATGCGCGTATAGCCACCAAAAAGAAGTGGAGTCACGCCAACCTCAGTACCATATTTTTTGCTCTTATGAGAAAGCTTGTACTTGAACGGCATGCCCAAGAAGAACTCAGTAACACGGACGCCACACAGGCGAGCCATACCGTAATGACCAGCCTCGTGAACAAATACAAGGAGCGAGAGGACCAAGAGTCCCCAAAAATTGGTGAAAGAATAGCTAACAAATTCACAAAATTCCTATCCCACAAAAGAACGGGCTAAAGCTCGTGCCTCTGCGTCTACAAGCGTCAATTGTTGAAGGTCTTCTACCCTTTGAACTTCAGAGGCATTCATAGTCTCTGCAACAATGCGCTCAATATCAAGAAATGAACATCTTCCTCGTCTAAATGCATGGTTAGCAACTTCATTAGCTGCATTCATAATGCAAGGAAGCGTTCCACCAACAGTTCCTGCATGACGAGCAAGAGCTAGGCATCCAAAGGTCTTCTCGTCAGCATAATCGCCTGTGAGAGGAGCGGTTTCTTGCCACTCAACCGGCTGAGCAATTGCTGGCCAACGATGTGGATAGCTCAGCGCAAACTGGATAGGCAGCCTCATATCAGAGGCTCCGAGCTGCGCTTTAACAGAGCCGTCAACAAACTCAACCATAGAGTGAATACGGCTCTGGCGATGTACCAGCACTTCGAGCTTATCCATAGGAGTATCGAAGAGATGATGAGCCTCAATGAGCTCAAGACCCTTATTCATGAGCGTTGCACAGTCGATGGTAATCTTGGCACCCATCTTCCAGGTTGGATGCGCCAAGGCGTCGTCGGCCGAAACGTGCTTTGAGCTGCTCGCGAGAATATCCGAAGAACGGACCACCAGAGCAGGTGAGCCAAATCCTCTGGATATCAGCGGGGTTCTCGCCAATAAGGCACTGGAAGATGGCACTGTGCTCAGAATCAACGGGGATGAGCTGACCAGGCTTGACCAGAGGCATCAGAAGGTCTCCGCCAACAACAATGGACTCCTTGTTGGCGTATGCCAGCACCTTGCCAGCCTTTACAGCGGCTAGACCAGCGAAAATGCCAGCCTCTCCCACCACTGCGTTGACTACACAGTCAACCTCATCCAGCTCAGCGAGCGCCTGAACAGCCTCAGGGCCAAAGCTTGCTTGCAGCCTTGAGGCAAGCTGTCGAGAAGAGCGTTGCCCTTGACACTTGCATCGGCAAAAGCAACGTATTTGCAGTTGAACTCATTTGCTGCCTTCACGGCAAACTCAACCGACGACCTCACCGCAAGAGCTGCAACCTCCACCTTTTGCGGGAAATGACGGCATACATCAAGCGTCTGCATGCCCACAGAACCCGAAGCTCCAAGGACAGCAACACGCAGAGGCTCATGCCTTACAGCACGAGGCGCAGTGTCTTCAAAAATGCTCAAAACCTATGCTCCAAACGGCAGCGCAATAGGTAGCTTGACCTGGCTAAAGAGCACGGCAAGCTGGAAGAGAAGAAACGCCGCCATAGTTCCAAAAATCATCGAATCGGTTCTATCAAGCAGGCCACCATGACCAGGCATAATTGAACCAGAGTCCTTAAGTCCTACTCCTCGCTTAATGCGAGACTCAAAGAGGTCTCCAACAACGGAGAAGATGCCTTCTGTTACGCCAAAGAGCAGCGCAAACAGTGGATTCATATCAATTGCACCAAACACGGCAATCAAGAACCACACCAGCATTGAACCTAAAAAGACCACCGTAGAAGCCTTCCCAGCTCTTATTTGGAGAAATTCTTGGCGCCAGTTTATGCTTGCCAAATTTAGATCCAAACAAATACGCAAAAGAATCGTTAGCCCACACAGAGAGCATGACGGCAAGCGTAATCCAAGGAATAGAAAAACTTGACTCTGTGGACCTCAGAAGCACTACCGTTGAAAGTGAAAGCGAGGTATACAGTGGTCCAAAGGCCGTAACCGCCACGTCTGCAAGGTTTGCTCGCGGTGTTAAAACATACCAAAGTCCGCAAAGAATAATCAAAAGCAGAGAAAATACCAGCGGAAAGACGTGACCAAAGTACGCAATTATGGGAAAAACAAGCGAGAAGACAAGGCCAAGAGGCTCGTTTGGCATACGTCCGCCCATACGGCAAATATGGAAGAACTCAGAGCAGCAGAGCCATGCCATGCCAGCAATCAAAACAATAGTGGCTTCTTTGCCAACAAACAGCGCAGCAAGTACAATAGCTGCATAAACTACGCCAGACAGAGTCCTTGTCAAAAGCTTCTCGGTAACGCCACGAACTCGCTGACCCATAAGGTTACCAGCGGATCGTTGCAGCTCTTTAAGTGAGCGACGAATCTCCAGCTTTTCAATCTGTCTATCAATTCCAACGCTACCTGTTTCTTCAGGATTAGGCTGAGCATCAGCAGGAATCCTAGAGGTAGGCCTTCTGGAATCGCGCGTATTGTCCACCACTATTTCACTCCTCCGAATCGCCTTTCGCGACCCTGATAGTCCTTAATGGCGCGCAAAAAATCCCACTTAGAGAAGTCAGGCCAGTAAGTTTGCGTGACATACAGCTCCGAGTAAGCCAGCTGCCATAGCAAATAGTTAGAAAGCCTCAGCTCTCCTGACGTACGAATCAACAGGTCTGGATCAGGAAGACCTGCCGTATAGAGGTTCTTCTCAAAATCTGCTGGAGTCACCGAGTCAGCAGACACGGTGCCCTCAGCAATTTGATGAGCGAGAAGAACAGCTGCCCTGGTTAGCTCTGCACGAGAGCCATAGTTAACAGCAAGCGCAAACGTCATACCAGTGTTTTGCGCAGTCTCATCAAGTCCGCGCTGGAAGGTCTTGCGGGTCTTCTCTGGCAAAGCCTCAAGGTCACCAAAGAAACGCAGCTTAACGTTTTCTTGGTGGAACAGTGGAAGCTCTTTAAGAAGCGTCTCTGCAAACAGACGCATGAGCAAGTCAACCTCACGCTGAGGACGTTTCCAGTTTTCTGTGGAGAACGCATAAACTGACAAAACGTCCAATCCAAGGCGCACACTTGTAGTAACAGCCTCGCGCAAAGAAAGAACACCGGCCTTATGACCTTCGGTTCTGTCAAGTCCGCGAGCTGTAGCCCATCTACCGTTTCCATCCATAATGATGGAAACGTGAGACGGAATAGTTTCTAAATTGATATCAGAAAGACTGATATCTTCTGGTGCGTCAGAGAAATACTGGACGAGCTTGTCTGTATCAAACTGCACTTAAATCTCCATGATTTCTGAAGTCTTGGTCTTAAGAAGAGACTCAATCTGTGCAATATAGGTATCAGTCAGCTTCTGAATACCGTTCTTCTCGCGCTTCTGATCGTCCTCAGACAGCTCCTCATCGCGCTCAATCTTGCCATTAACGTCACGACGGACGTTACGAACAGCTACGCGAGCTTCCTCAGCAATCTGAGAGCACTCTTTAGCAAGCTCACGACGGCGCTCCTCGGTTGGCATTGGGAAAGGAAGCCTGATAGCAGAGCCATCATTAGATGGAGTAATACCAAGGTCAGAAGTCTCAATGGCCTTCTCGATGCTCTTTAGAGCAGTCTTATCCCATGGCTCAACAAGCAGCATAGATGCCTCAGGAACCTTGATAGCTGCAAGCTGAGAAATTGGGGTTGGCTGGCCATAGTAGTCTACCTTGATGTGATCAAGCGCATGTGGATTTGCGCGACCAGTACGAACACGACCAAAGTTATTCTTAAGTGCCTCGATGCACTTCTCCATAGACTGCTTAGCTTTATCAGAATGAACGCTCATTAGTCCTCCTCAACGACAGTAGTACCGACTTCTTCTCCGGAAATTGCTTTCATGAAAACGCCTTCAGACTGCATGTCAAATACAAGAATTGGCATCTTATTGTCTTTGCACAGCGCAATTGCTGCAGCGTCCATAACCTTAAGTTCTTTGGCGAGAACATCTTTGTAGGTGACAGTGTCAAACTTAACTGCATCTGCATGAGTAACTGGATCGCAGTCGTAAATACCATCTACCTTTGTTGCCTTCATTAGAGCCTCTGCGCCAATCTCGCAAGCGCGAAGAGCCGCCGCTGTATCGGTGGTGAAGTAAGGGTTACCGGTACCTGCAGCAAAGATGACAATACGACCCTTCTCAAGGTGCCTAATAGCACGACGGCGAATATAAGGCTCTGCAACCTGAGCCATGGAAATTGCACTCATAACACGGCAATCCATGCCATTGCGCTCAAAACAATCCTGGAGTGAGAGAGCGTTGATTACTGTTGCAAGCATGCCCATATTATCGCCCTGGGCACGATCCATGCCAGCAGCTGCCTGAGAAACGCCTCTAAAGATGTTTCCACCGCCAACAACAATGGCAACCTGAACGCCAGACTCCCAAACAGGCTTAATTTCTTTAGCAAGCATTTCTGGAATTGAAGGGTCAATACCAAAGGATTGCTCACCCATCAATGCTTCACCAGAAAGCTTTAAAAGTACTCTTTTGTATTTAGCTGAAGACAAAGCTTCCTCGCTCTCTCCGTTTGCCATAGTTGTAATAATTTTAACAAACGACACCGTAAGTTTTGCAGGAATCGCATTAAAAAAAGAGCCGGTTGAAGACAACCGGCTCAAAATAATTGAAGTAAAAAGTCTTACTCTTCACCAAAAGCAAAACGCACGAAGCTGACAATCTTAACCTCGTCGTCAACCTTCTTGGAGAGCAGCTTTGCGTACTCAGAAATGGTCATATCTGGGTCCTTAACAAATGCCTGCTCAGTAAGGACGTACTCCTTGTAGTACTTCTCGAGACGACCATAAGCCATCTTCTCCTGAATAGCCTCAGGCTTGCCGGACTCAGCAGCCTGTGCCTTATAGATGGAGAGCTCGTGATCAACGATGTCCTGTGGAACATCCTCACGGCGAGCAGCAACTGGAGCAGCTGCAGCTACCTGCATTGCAACGTCGTGTGCAAAGTTCTTGAAGTCCTGAGACTCAGCGGTCTCTGGCTTGTTGAACTCAAAGGTAACAATGTCAGCAAGCTTGCCACCAAGGTGGATGTAGCTAGCAAGTGCGCCGTTTGCAGCCTCAACACGCTGGAAACGAAGAACACGCATGTTCTCGCCGATGTTGTGGATCTTATCGGTGATTGCCTCGTCAACGGTCTCGTCGCCAAGCTTAGCAGCCTTGAGCTCCTCAACGTCAGCTGGGTTGCTCTCAACAACAACTGCAGCAAGATCGCCAGCAAAGCCGTGAACTGTGGGTTTGTACCAACAAAGTCAGTCTCGCAGGAGAGCTCGAGGATTGCGCCAGTCTTGCCGTCTGGGCTGATGAAGGTAGCAATGGTACCCTCGTTGGTGTCGCGGCCAGCGCGCTTAACTGCCTTAGCAACGCCCATAGTACGAAGAATATCTACTGCCTTCTCAATATCGCCCTCAGCCTCGACGAGTGCCTTCTTGCACTCCATCATAGGAGAGCTGGTCATATCACGAAGCTGCTTAACAAGTGCTGCGGTAATCTCTGCCATGTTTTCCTCCCAAAAATCTACTGAATAACTAAATTATTTGACCCGTTGCTAAGAGTTACTCAGCAGCTGGGGTCTCGGACTCAGCGCCCATCTCTTCAGCAGAAATCTGCTCTTTGCCGCTACCTGCAAGAATTGCGTCTGCAGCAAGCTGGCACATAAGAGAAATGGAACGAATAGCATCGTCATTTGCAGGAATGCCGTAATCAACAACATCTGGATCAGAGTTGGTGTCAAGCAGGGAGACAACTGGAATGTGAAGACGGTTTGCCTCACGGATTGCGTTCTCTTCACGCTTGGAATCAACAACAAAGAGAGCCTGTGGAAGAGAAGTCATATCACGGACGCCACCGAGGTTAAGCTGAAGCTTCAGAAGCTCCTTGTTCTTAAGAGCCTGCTCCTTCTTAGGAAGAGTTGCCATACGACCATCCTCTACCATTGCCTCAAGCTCCTCAAGGCGCTTGATGCGGGAACGCATGGTGACAAAGTTGGTGAGCATACCGCCAAGCCAACGCTGGTTGATGTAAGGCATGTTTGCACGAGCTGCCTCAGTAGCGATTGGCTCCTGAGCCTGCTTCTTGGTACCGACGAAGAGAACGCGGCCACCCTTAGATGCAACATTCTTCAGGAAAGTGTAAGCAGCGTCTGCGCCAAGCATGGTCTGCTTAAGGTCAAGAATGTAAATGCCGTTGCGCTCACCAAAGATGTATGGCTTCATCTTAGGGTTCCAACGACGAGTCTGGTGACCATAGTGGCAACCAGCATCCAGAAGAGTCTGAATAGTAATCTTTGCAGCCATTTTTACCTCCATTGGTTGTTCCTCCGTACGAGTTCAAGCCTTGTTAAAACCACCCAACACCTGGCTTAGCGTTAGGCACCACGGCAAACAAGTAGTCGTACGTGCGATTTTGTGCTGTTTGGTAACAGCATGTTGTGCTTCTACACAACTTTTAAAAGTATAGCAGGAAAACAAGGGCTACGTCTATAAAGAATTTAGACCATAACCTCTACAAATACTGCGTAAATACATCTGGCTCCCCTGTGCAAGATCTTCCACAACAATGTGCAGTTTATTTTGATCTTGGATGAGCTGCTTTTGCTGCTTCTTTGAGCCTGTCAACTGACAAATGCGTATACACCTGTGTAGTTGAAAGTGATTCATGACCTAAAAGTTCTTGCACAACACGAAGATCTGCTCCACCACCAAGAAGTTCTGTGGCGTATGTATGTCTCATAGCGTGTGGAGAGAGTGAGCTATCTAGTCCTGCAGCCGTTAGATACGACGAAAAAACCTTGCGCAAAGAATCCGCGCTCATAGTATTTCCTCTTACGGAAATAAAAAGAGCCGAATGTGCACGACCCGCTTTATCTTTCAACAAAAGCGTAGGTCGAGAAGACCTAAGGTACTTTTTAAGCCACTCGATAGCTGACTCATAGAGAGGAACAATTCGCTCTTTAGAGCCTTTACCAAAGAGACGTACTGTTCCATTTTGCAAATCAACCTGTTCAAGCTTGAGAGACGCCACCTCAGAAATACGAGCTCCTGTTGCATACAAAAACTCAAGAAATGCTCTATCTCTAAGACCTACCGCAGTTGAAACATCACATGATTCCAAAAGCCTATTTACATCGGAATCAGTCATAGTATGTGGAAGATTTCGTGGCGCTCGAGGATTGCTCAGTGAAAGAGCTGGGTCTGTGGCAATCAGTTTTTCTCGCTGCATCCATTTGTAAAAACCACGCAACGCAGATAAATGCCTATTTAGTGTTTTTGCTGAATATTGAGCCTGTTTGAGATAGGCCAAATAGAGACGAAGGCTTCTGTGATCAACCCGAGTTACCGCAACACCTTCCCTACTACACCACTGCTCAAATGCCAAAAGATCAGTCTGATATGACCTTAGGGTATTCTCGGAGAGATTCCTGACCTTACTTAGATACTCAATAAATTGTTCAACGTGACTACCCTGCTCTTTTGAAATAGCCACGTTAATCACACTTCATGCAATCAAAAAGTTCCTGACGAGAAGAGATGTAGTCATCAAAGTCTTTATGAGCGCGCTCTGCCATCTTCTGACGTCGCTCGTCTTTTTCTTTTTTGATATGCTCGTCCAGTGGCTCAAAAATTCCAAAGTTAACATGCATGGGCTGGTAATCTTTGGTGTTTGGGTTTGTCGCATAACCCACAAGAGAGCCAAACGAAGTGGTCAAAGGAAGCCTGACTTCCTCTTTGCCCAACAGACGAGCATACATGTTTAGTGCAGCAAGCAACCCAGATGCTATAGCCTCAACATAGCCTTCTGTACCCGTAATTTGACCTGCAAGAATAGTAAAAGTTCCCGGAATTCCAAACGAACCATCAAGCGCATGAGGAGAGTCAACAAAAGAGTTTCTGTGCATGACGCCGTAGCGAACAAACTCAGCGTTTTCCAACCCTGGGATGAGGGTAAATACGCGTTTTTGCTCTCCCCAGGTAAGATTTGTCTGAAAACCAACCAGATTAAATGCTGTCTTAGCTGCATTTTCTGCACGAAGCTGAACTGCTGCCCAGGGGCGTTTACCTGTTCTGGGATCAATAAGTCCAACAGGTTTTAGCGCCCCAAATCTAATTGAATCATGTCCTGTTCTTGCCACTTCCTCAATTGGCTGACATGCCTGGAACAAATCGGATTGCTCAAAATCGTGTCCGATAACACGTTTAGCAGACAGTAACTCCTCTACAAATGTGTCGTATTCCTCTTTATTCATAGGGCAATTAAGGTAATCGCCAATTCCTAAATCCTCATAACGAGACTGGGAGAATGCAATTGAGCGGTCGATTGACTCTTCAGAGACAATAGGTGCTGCTGCGTCAAAAAACGACATTCTGTCAGTTCCCACACGCTTAGAAATAGCCTGGTACAAGCTATCAGAACACAGTGGTCCTGCAGCAATAACTGTTGGCTCATCAGATAACTCCGTGACCTCTGCATGAGTTACCGAGATGTTTGGATGATTTCTGATCTGCTCAGTAACAGCCTTTGAAAACTCTTCTCTATTAACCGCAAGAGCGCCGCCTGCGGGAACAGAGTTTTCTTCTGCTATACGGAGCAGAAAACTACCCATCTTTTTAAGCTCAGACTTTAAAATTCCAGCTGCAGAATCTTCCTTGGTAGATTTCAGAGAGTTGGAACAGACCAGCTCAGCAAACATATCTGTGTGGTGTGCTGGAGAAGAAACAACAGGGCGCTGCTCAATGAGCTCTACAGAAACACCACGTGAAGCAAGCTGTAAAGCACATTCGCTTCCAGCTAAACCAGCGCCAACTACAGTAACTTTTTGTGTCATTGTTCACCTATCACACACTACGAATCCAAATAAAACTCTTTAGAAGGAGTATACCTTCCATCCGGTAATCTTTTTACCATTCCACGAGCTTCATAATCAGTAAGAGAATTTAACACGGTAAGTACGTTTTCTGATAGCCTCCATGCAAGCTCTTCTGGTCTTGAAGGAGAAGCAATAAGTGCAGATAAAAGTGGTGTTAACTTCTTATCATGCTTCATTTGTTCCTGAACTAGGCAATCAAAATCTAATGAAATTGCAATGCCCAACGATGTCTCATCAGGAATAATTTGAGCACCCTTCAGAGATGAGTCTATTCGTACCAGCAGAAGCTGGGAGAAAAAGATAGACCCGGGTATTGCATAAATAGTTTTACCAAGAGAGTTAGCAAATTCGGCTGTACTCATAGTACCCGAGCAAAGTCCTGCTTCCGTTACCAGAAGCACTTTTCCTAACGCTGCAATTACTGCATTTCTTCTAGGAAAGGCATAACGTCTAGGAGGCATTCCCCACCTGTCTAGAGAAATGACTGCTCCCCTTCCTTCTCGCGCTGCTTCAAAAAGCTCTGCAGAGGTAGTTGGATAGGTCACATCTGCACCACAGCCTGCCACTACAACAGTCTTTCCACCAGCATTAAGAGAAGCCATACCCGCCATGTAGTCGCAGCCAAGAGCTCCGCCAGATACCACCACAATATTGTTATCAGCGGCGCATCTGCCAGCCATTTCTGCAATTGCCATGCCGTATGGGAGTGGCCCTACGAGCCCCAATTACAGACATACAAGGTTGTTGCAAAACGCTTCTATCCCCCATTCCATAGATAATTTCAGGCGGATGGTTAAGCAGTAGCAATTCTTTTGGATAGTCCTCATCTTCTGACGAAATCTCCCATTTCTCCATTGCTACTCCAAAGAACGAGACCTATAGGCAACCGCCTCAGATACGTCGTCTTTTGTCACTTTTTCATGGTGAGCAATATCTGCGATAGTCCTTGCAACTCTGCAGGTACGCGTTATTGCCCTACCTCCTAAATGAAGTCCACGAGCAAATCTATGAAGCAGCTGCAATGCCGATTCATCAAAGCTCTCCACGTACTTTTGGCGAGAAGTGCCATCTACTCCACGGGTTTCTCGCCAAGAAGCAAAGTCTCTGCCAGAGACAACAAGTGAGCGCATACCTGCTGAAGTGAGTCCTAGCTCACCTTGAATTACTCGATCAGAAGAAGGTCGAGCTACATCACACACAATATCTATTCGATCCATTAAAGGTCCTCCAATTTTTGATTGATACGTAGAAATCTTTCCTGGAGAGCACTTGCAGGTGTGAGTTTTATCTCCAAAGTATCCGCAGGGACAGGGATTAGCTGCAGCGATGAGCTGAAACTGAGAAGGAAACTTATAGATGCCATCCACTCGCGCAAGACGTACATATCCATCTTCGATTGGCTGACGTAAAACCTGCAGCGTATTAGAAGCAAACTCGGGCAGCTCATCTAAAAAGAGCACGCCTTTATGGGCAAGAGAAATTTCGCCTGGGATGACAGGTCTGCCACCTCCAATCATGCCTGCTACAGAAGCTGAGTGATGAGGAGACCTAAAGGGCCGTACACCTGCTTGAATAGAATCTGTTTCACACCCCGCTACAGAATGTATGAGCAATACCTCATCGCGCTCTTCTTTAGAGAGCTCTGGGAGGATAGTTGGAATTCTTTTAGCAAGCATTGTTTTACCTGCACCTGGCGGGCCAATCATGAGCATCCCCAGGTTTCCTGTGGCTGCGATTACGATAGCTCGCTTGACTAATTCCTGGTCAATTACCTCTTCAAAGTCTAAATTCTCGCTGAGCATTGCTGTTTTCAACAGAATGCTTACGCTGAACCAATGGCTTACAGAATGATTGATCTCTTAAACTCAAATTGAGCAATGATTGAATTCCTATGACGTGACTCCAGTCAGAACCAAACAAATTGCAATCTGAAGAGGAGATTAGTTTCATTCCCAGTTTCTTAGCAAGCATTGCATACGCTGCCATACCTCTCACTGAAGAGATCTTGCCGTTTAATGAGAGCTCTCCAACAAACAGCCTGTTATGCACAATCTCTTGAGGAATCTGACCAGTAGCTGCAAGAATAGCAACGGCTATAGGCAAATCAAATCCAGTACCTGTCTTCTTTATATCTGCAGGAGTCAAATTGATTGTTACCAGCAATCGAGGGATGGTAAAACCAGCAGCTTTTAGTGAGCAGCGCACACGAGAACGAGATTCCATAATGGATCCATCGGGCATACCTACGATGGTTATTCCAGGAATGCCGCCAGAAATACCCACTTCTACATCAACAGGTATTGCTTCAATTCCTCTAAGAGTTGCGGTATGAACACAGATGGTTGCTTGATTCATTGCTCGTCCCAGCTAAATGCTCCAATTAAATGCCTGAGACTAGCTGTGCTTGGAGCTACCAAATTAATAGCAACAACATCAAATCTAATAGAGGTAAGTGCTGGATGAAGCGCTGCATACATAAGCGCAAGCGTTCTGTATTTTTCCTGCTTTGCCCTATTTACAGCCAGCTCAGGCATGATGCTATCGTCTTTGTTCAAAATACGTCTTGTCTTTACCTCAACAAGCACAACGTTATCGCCATCTTGAGCAACAATATCAACCTCACCAATCTGACACGTCCAGTTAGTTTGGATAATTTTGTAGCCTCTTTTGATGAGGTATTTTGCAGCGATCTCCTCGCCTTTCTCGCCAATTTGGCGAGAAGACATCTCTTCTAGCGGAATTCTTCCCTCTTGTGCGTTATCCTCTTCAGAAACCTTGTCCTGATCTTTTAGCTCCTTCTGTGGTGAGGGTTTCTCCTCTACCTCATTAGGCGAAGAACCTGGATACTTGCTTGTGTCTTTCTTGCTCATAACTCTCCTTTCATAGTGGGAGAGTTCAGTTTGCAGGAGCACTTTGACACTAACTTGACTGCTGTCTGTCTAAACAGCGTAATGATTCTGACGAAAGTAAAAAATTTGATATTACGGGCTTGCGACTATAGAAAAAGCCCGTTCAATCCTCTTAGAATGAACGGGTCCCTGTTTGCGTCTGAAAGTTAATCTGATTGCTTAAATTGGGTGTATTAAAACAGTCTTTGCGTCTTAACAAAGTTTCCACAAAACGACGCACGATGTATAGGAGAAAGTCCCATCTCACCAATAGCTTCAATGTGTTCAGCAGAGGCATATCCTTTACATTCTGCCAGGTGATAGCCGGGGTACTCCTCGTCATAGGCCACCATAAGAGCATCTCTTGTTACCTTGCCACAATTGAAGCGGCAGCAATAGAAGCAATGCGTGCATCACCCTTAACAAGAGTCTTTTCTTTGGGATGGATGTGCATGGGATTTCCATCAATCAAGACGCAGTCAGGCTCAATACCTGTGTTTTTGACAGCCTGAAGCATAGCGTCTCTTAAACACTGTGCCATGCCAACTTCATCAATTCTTTGAGGAGCAATATGAGCAATGCCAATTGCTGTAGCAACTTCTTGAATTTGTGCCGCTAGAATCTCTCGCTTTGTTGCGGTTAATTTTTTGGAATCGTTTAGTCCATAGATGATAGGATCCTCTGGCAAACATACCGCACAAACCGTTAAAGGACCAGCTACAGAACCTCTGCCCACCTCATCAACACCAACAACAAGTCCGCCCTCAGAAAGCTCCTTCTGAAAGCGATACATTTCTTCTACACGGGTCTTCTCGGCATGTTCTTTTTCAATGCGCTTTTTAGCTGATTCTAGAGCCTTGATAACCTGTTTACGGGGGTCCTCGCTATAACGAGCTATGAGTTCGTATACCTCAGTCTCTGGGGCATCGCTTAAACGAGCAAGTATATCTTTAGCAGAATCAGCCATGTTTTCTCCAAACTACACGACTATGGTACTAAAAAAGCCGCCCGGAGGCGGCTTTAAAGAGCATATGAAGTTGATTAGCGCTTCTCGCGAAGACGAGCAGCCTTACCAACACGATCGCGCAGGAAGTAGAGCTTAGCGCGGTGAACAACACCGTGGCGAAGAACCTCAAGCTTAGCAATCTTTGGTGAGTGAAGTGGGAAAGTACGCTCAACACCAATGCCAAAGCTAATCTTACGAACGGTAAAAGTCTCACGGGAACCCTCGCCGGAAAGACGAATGATGTCGCCCTGGAAGACCTGCTCACGAGTACGGTCACCCTCGACAATGCGATAGTGAACCTTTACGTTGTCACCAACGCGGACCTCAGGAATGTCCTCGCGGATCTGCTGACGCTCAATAGCGCGAATGTAGTCCATTGTTTCCTCATCTCTAGAGGTGCCGACGCCCTTGCGAACGACACATAGTTAACACACAGACGGAAAGTATACGTGAATACTTTCCACTGTACAAGGGTTAGTTTGGATAAAACTTACTTTACATATCTTCTTTTACCCCAGGAACGAGGAAGGCGAAGATCTTCAAACACTCTGGTTGCATATCTATCGGTCATACCAGACACGTAATCTGCTACTTGAATTTCTGGATGATCAAAGTCATGACACTTATATTCTGCGGGAACCTCATCTAAATGGTTAACAAAGTAATCAAACAGCTCGATGATGAGGTCATATGCCTTGGGTTCTTCATATTTTGCGTCTCCTGATGCGTACAGATTAGCAAACAGGAATGCTCTCATGGTCATCATGGCACCCCACATAGAGTCGGTCATTTTAATATCGCCTACGCGAGAGCTCTCAGAGACAATATCGTGAACCATGTTTTCAATGCGCTCAGGTGAGCTATTTCCAAGAACCTCTCGAGCTTCAGTTGGGAGATACTCCTCCGAAAGAAGCCCTGCTCGTTTTGCGTCATCAATATCGTGCGTAACATACGCAATGCGGTCCGAAATGGCAACAATTCTTCCTTCTGCTGTTTCTGCACGTAGATTACCTGAATGGCATCTAATACCATCAATAACCTCATGAGAAAGATTAAGACCCTGACCGTCTTTCTCCAGATACTCAACAATGCGGGCACTCTGCTGATTATGGGCAAAAATATACTCATTTTCTGGAGCATCGGGGTCCATTCCCCTATATAGGCTAATGGCGTGCGAAAGCGCCTTCTCGCCAATATGGCCAAACGGCGTATGACCTAAATCATGTCCAAGTGCAATTGCCTCAGTAAGGTCTTCGTTTAAGCCCAGAGGACGCGCAATTGAGCGCGCAATCTGCGAAACCTCAAGTGTATGAATAAGACGGGTTCTATAGTGGTCCCCTTCTGGGGCGAGAAAAACCTGTGTCTTGTGAGCAAGTCTTCTAAAACTCTTGCTATGCAAAATACGGTCTCTATCACACTGATAACACGTACGATACTGATCAGGCTCTTCTGCTATCGCGCGACCTTTACTTTGATCAGAAAAAGCCGCCTCAGGAGATAAGATTTGATGCTCACGAGCCTCAAGATCTTCTCGTTGAATAGATAACATAGACCCTCCTTGTACCTGCATCTTTATCACATAATAGCAGGTTATTGCTATCTAGCAAAAGAGGGCGACCGAAGTCGCCCTCTAGAGTTTGTTGCAGTGTGTCTAGAAGAAAACCTACTTGGTAGCAATCTTCTGTGGACCACCGTTAGCCTGAATCTTAGCCTGTGCTGCAGCAAGACGTGCGATTGGCACGCGATATGGTGAGCAGGAGACATAGTCAAGACCAAGGTTGTAGTACATGTGGATGGACTCTGGATCGCCACCGGTCTCACCGCAGACACCAATGGTGAGGTTAGGATTACCCTTACGGCCACCCTCAACGCCCATGCGGACAAGCTCTGCGACACCCTTATCAAGGGTTGCAAATGGGTTGGTCTTAACAATCTTGCGCTCAAGATAAAGAGGCATGAATGCGGACTCAACGTCATCACGAGAGAAGCCAAGGCAGGTCTGGGTGAGGTCGTTAGTACCGAAGGAGAAGAAGTCTGCGTGCTTAGCAATCTCCTCAGACATGATAGCTGCACGAGGGAGCTCGATCATGGTACCAACTGGGATGTTAAGCTCAACACCGTACTCGTCAGCAACCTGCTTGATGGTCTGCTCAACCTCTTCACGGACCTGGATGAGCTCCTCTTCGAAGCCAACCAGAGGAACCATGATCTCTGGACGAGGGTCAAGACCAACGCGCTTGAGCTCTGCAGCTGCGCTTGCGATAGCGCGAACCTGCATAACGTTGAGCTCTGGGTAGACAAGACCAAGGCGGCAGCCACGGAGGCCGAGCATTGGGTTTGCCTCCTGGAAGGCGTCAAACTTAGCGAGAAGAGCACGCTTTGCAGCGGCGTCCTTACCCTGCTCCTCATCATGAGCAATCTCAACGTCAAGCTCACGTGGGGAATCAAGGAACTCATGCAGTGGTGGGTCAAGAAGACGGACAACAACGTCTTTGCCGTCCATTACCTTGAACATACCAAGGAAGTCACCCTTCTGAGCACGGCCAAGCTGCTCAATAGCAAGCTGCTTAACGTCCTCAGAGTCTGCAAGGATGAAGTCCTGAATGAGGTGCTTACGCTCACCAAGGAACATGTGCTCTGTACGGTCAAGACCAATTGCCTCAGCGCCGTTATCAACGGAAGTCTGAGCATCTGCTGGGTTATCAGCGTTTGCACGTACGCCAATGACACGACCACGGGACTCGTCAAGGCGGACCTCATCTGCCCATGCAAGGATGGTCTGGAGGTCACCAGAAAGCTCTGGCTGGACAAGCTCAACAGCACCAAGGATGACGTCACCAGTGGTACCGTCGATGGAGATAACATCGCCCTCGTTAACAACAAGGCCGGAATCAGCAACGGTGAAGCGCTTGTTAGCAGCGTCAATACGAAGTGTATCAACACCGCAGACGCAAGGAGCGCCCATACCACGAGCAATAACAGCTGCGTGGCTGGTCTTGCCGCCGTGGGAAGTTAGGATGCCCTCTGCAGCAACCATGCCGTGGAGGTCATCTGGAGTGGTCTCCCAACGGACAAGAATACAAGGCTTGCCTGCCTCTGCAAAAGCCTCAGCGTCTGCAGAAGAGAAGACTGCAGCACCAACAGCTGCACCAGGAGAAGCGTTAAGACCCTTAGCAATGGTCTCGTACTCGGCGTTAGGATCAAACTGTGGGTGCAAAAGCTGATCGAGCTGCTCAGGAGCAACGCGAGAAACAGCCTGCTCTTTAGTAATACGACCCTCTTCGTACATCTGAATTGCAACCTTAAGTGCAGAGAGAGCAGTACGCTTACCAACACGAGTCTGGAGCATCCAGAGCTTACCATTTTCAATGGTGAACTCGATGTCCATCATGTCTGCGTAGTGATCCTCAAGAATCTCGAAGACGTGGAAGAGCTCCTCGCCTGCCTCCTTGAGTGCAGGAACCTTAACAAGGTCTGCAATAGGCTCAGTGTTACGAATACCAGCAACAACGTCCTCGCCCTGAGCATTGATCAGGAAGTCACCGTAGCGCTCGTTGGTACCGTCTGCAGGGTTACGAGTAAATGCAACACCAGTTGCAGAAGTCTCACCCTTGTTACCAAAGACCATGACCTGAACGTTAACTGCAGTACCAAGCTCATCAGGAATCTTGTTCTGCTTACGGTAAAGGATTGCGCGGTCGTTCATCCAAGAACCAAAGACTGCCTGCTCAGCAAGGCGGAGCTGGAGGTAAGGATCAGATGGGAAGACAGCGTAACCGTTCTTGGAGACCTCTGGGTGCTCCTTAACGTCAACGTTTGCAGCAAAGATGCCCTTGAACCAAGTTACAAGGTCACGAAGGTCATTTGCGTCCAGCTCTGTATCAAGCTTAACGCCCTTCTCGGCCTTCTTAGCAGCAATTGCATCCTCAAAGAGCTGTCCAGAGACGCCCATAACAACGCCTGAGAACATCTGAACAAAACGACGGTAAGAGTCCCAAGCAAAGCGCTCGTTACCAGTCTGCTTAATGAGGCCCTGAACGGACTCATCGTTAAGACCAAGGTTAAGAACAGTGTCCATCATGCCAGGCATGGAGAATGGTGCACCAGAACGGACGGAGACAAGCAGTGGATCTTCTGCATCACCGAGCTTCTTGCCCATGCGCTCCTCAAGGGTAGCCATAGCTGCGTCAATCTCATCAGTGACGCCCTCAGGCCAGACGTTGCCGTTGTTGGAATAAGCAACGCAAGTTTGGCAAGTAATTGAGAATCCTGGAGGTACAGGCAGGCCAATCTTAGACATCTCTGCAAGGTTTGCGCCCTTGCCACCAACAATCCACTTTGCCTCTTCTACGGATGCGCCAGCGACCTCAGTAACATCGTTACCGGCGTGGTCCTTTCCGAAGCTGTAAACGTGCTTCTCGGACATAACACTCCAAACTCTCAAACTGTCACACGCAAAGCGTGCACCAACACGATTGAACGTAAAGACATCAAACCAAACAAAGTTGGTTCTATCCTCACATTCATAGTATGTTACCAACCTACGCGATTCATCTGAACAAAATAACGGTGAGCGGTCAATATCGACCGTTCACAGAATTATTTGTAAACTTATGATTGCAAATTGTGAAATTCTCCATAAAGAAAATGAGCACCCCAAAATGGATGCTCATTTAACTTTTTGATATTTTGAGGCATCAGCACTCTCTTAGCGAGTAACTCCCTCAAAGAATGCGCCAATTGCGTGGCTTGGCTCTTCGCCGGTAAGCGTAGAAATAACGTTTACCGCTGGTCCCAGAAGATCGATTGATGGGATGAGGCGCTGATCAAGCTCACGACGAATCTCTCTTCTGAGAGAGCCATCTGCAAAGGTGTGGAAGACTGCACGAGGGCGATTCTCATCTTCATGCTCGTTGAAGTATGCACGAACATCATCAACGCTATGAATGTTTGGAACCCTTACAATCTCTACGGATTCATCACCAAACTGAGCAGCAGCAGCCTTAACTACTGCGGCACCGGTCTCTCCGCGAGAGTCTGACAAAACGTAGACGATAGGCAGACCATCACCAAGAGAGTTGTTATCAATGTCAAGTGCGCTCATGCTGTAACCCTTTCAGTCAAGTATTCAGAAAGATACAAACATTTATCAATCTAAGCGTACCCTACTTTGCGAGAAAGCACACTAATATCGGCGACATTACTAAATACCTGGGCAAACTTGTTCAAAAGACGCAAACGATTTCGGCGAACGGTATCATTTTCATCCATGACAAGTACTTTGTCGAAGAAAATATCAATTGGCTCACGTAGCTGAGACAGCGCAGAAACAGCAGCAGCATAGTCTGCTCCAGCAAGAGCAGCAGCCACTTGCTTCTGGCCCTCTTCGCAGGCAGCGAGCAATGACATCTCTGGCTCAGTGAGAAGCTCTGTATCAACTTCTACACCAAGAGAGGCGTCACTGAGGTGAGCTGCACGTGCATAAGCAGTAGCAAGATCCTCAAAGAGTTCAGGCTCGTTCTGACGCGCTTCATCAAGTGCACGAGCACGCTGAAGGAACTCATCAGGATTGATAACGCCAATTGCACTGACAGCCTCAATAGCATCTGCAGAGATCTTCTCGTCCTTTGCAATAGATGCAAGGCGACCAATAAAGTACTGCTCAACCTGAGACTGAACAGACTCGTCAACAGCAAGACCCTGCTGGCGGTAGAGCTCCAGAGAGCTTGCAATGAGCTTCTTGAGGTCAAGGTTGGAGGTAGAACGGAGCAGCGCAATAACACCAATAGCTGCACGACGGACAGCGTACGGATCGGAAGAGCCGGTTGGTGGCTCGTTGATAGCAAAGATGCCGCAGATGGTATCAAGCTTGTCAGCAATAGCTACAAAAGCGACCAATCTGGCCACTTGGGAGCTCGTCGCCGGCAAAGCGAGGACGATAGTGCTCGCGAATAGCTGCAGCTACATCGCTCTTCTCGCCAGCTGCCTCTGCGTAGTAGCCACCCATGACGCCCTGCTGGCTGGTGAACTCGACAACTGCCTGGCTGACAAGGTCTGCCTTAGCAAGATGAGCGGCGCGAGCAGCAAGCTCTGCCTCTTCCTTGCTGGATGTCTCGTCGAGCGCAATCTCTGCAGCAAGAGCCTCCATACGCTGGGTCTTCTGCAGAACTGTGCCAAGCTTCTCCTGAAAGACAACGGTCTCAAGGCGCTGAGCAAACTCGTCAAGCGTGTGCTTCAAAGTCCTCCTCAAAGAAGAACTTAGCGTCGTCGAGGCGAGCACGAACAACGCGCTCGTTGCCGTCAATGACGCGCTCGGCGCAAGATGGGTCTGCATTAGAAACCACAATAAACTCGCGAGTCAGCTTACCCTCAGCGTCATAGATTGGGAAATAGCGCTGGTTGGAAAGCATGGACTCAGTAATAATCTCTGAAGGAACGTTAAGGAATTCCTCGTCAAAGGTGCCCACAAGAACCTGAGGCCACTCAGTAAGGTTAATGACCTCCTCAAAGACCTTCTCTGGCATATCAACGTGAGAGCCCTGGACGAGCAGCCTCTACCTCTTTAATGCCGGCGAGAATAACGTCTTTTCTCTGCTCCTGGAGCAAAACGCCAGCGTCTTTAAGAACTTGCTCATAGTCAGCTGGACTTGCTACCTCATGGTAACCAGGACCAAGAACACGATGGCCCTGGGTGGTGTTTGAGCTAGTTACATCAGCGTACGTAACAGGAACAATCTCTGAACCAAAGAGAGCGCACAGCCAGCGAACAGGACGAACGTAGCGCTCATGGAAAGAACCCCAGCGCTGGCTGCGAGGCCAGTCAAGAGCAGCAATCCAAGAAGTTGCCAGCTCAGAGAGAATCTTTGTAGCAGGAACTGAAGGAATATTGAGCTCTGCAAAAACGTACTCATGACCGTCGGTATCTACACGACGAGTCAACGCATCAGCGTTTACACCGCACTTGCGAGCAAATCCCTCAGCAGCCTTGGTTGGGTTGCCCTCTGCATCAAAAGCAATCTCTGCCTTAGGGCCACGCTTGACCTCGGAAATCTCTTCTGTAGCCTCAGCAACGTCCTTTACATAGGCAGTTAAACGACGAGGTGTCGAGAGGATCTTAACCTCTCCAAATGACAAACCAGAGTCTTTAAGTCCGGAAACGACAAGCTTATTGAACTGAGCAATAGCTTTCTGCAATGGAGCAGAAGGCATCTCTTCAGAACCAATCTCAAAAAGGAAGTCTCTAACCTCAGCCATTTAAGCCACCTCCTCCTGAGTAGTTGCTGCAGGTGCTTTCTTAGAAGCAACCTCCTCCAAATACGATTCGCAGCATGCCTTAGCAACGGTGCGAACGCGAAGAATATAGTTAGCTCTCTCAACAGCAGAAAGAGCACCACGAGAGTCAAGTAGGTTGAATGCATGGCTGCACTTCATAACGCAGTCATACGCAGGTAGTGGAAGCTTGCGCTCAAGGCAGCTGTGGCACTCCGCCTCATACTCATCGAACTTCTCGCGCATAAGCTCAATGTTGGCTACCTCAAAGTTATAAGTTGAGAACTCACGCTCGTTCTCCAAATACCTGGCCGTACGTCATTGGCGTGCCATCTGGCAGGTAACTCCATACCAGGTCATAGACGGAATCTACACCCTGAGCATACATAGCAATACGCTCAAGACCATAGGTAATCTCTACAGGAACTGGATCTACCTCAATACCACCCACCTGCTGGAAGTACGTGAACTGAGTAACCTCCATGCCGTTGAGCCAGACCTCCCAGCCAAGACCCCAAGCACCAAGCGTTGGGCTCTCCCAGTCGTCCTCAACAAAGCGAACGTCGTGATCTTTTGGATCAAGGCCAATAGCGGCAAGTGAACCAAGATAGAGATCTTGAGAGTCTGCAGGAGATGGCTTGAGCAAGACCTGGAACTGATAGTAATGCTGCAAGCGGTTGGGATTCTCGCCATAGCGTCCATCAGCAGGACGACGACAAGGCTGTGGATAGCAGGTACGCCAGGCATCGGGGCCAAGTGAGCGCAGGATAGTTGCGGTGTGGAAGGTACCGGCACCTACCTCAGAGTCATATGGCTGCATGACCGTGCAACCTTTTTCTGCCCAATAGTGTTCAAGGGTCAAAATCATATCTTGAAACGTAAGTGGTGTTGCGCCCATGATGTTCTTTCTCTCAAATGTCCGACGTAAGTACTATAGCCCGCGAGCATGGTCAAAGGGCCAGAAAATAAACATTGCCTTAGAGGTCACGGTAGAAACCGCAACAGCTCCAAAATATCTGGAATCCAGCGAGTTTGTTCTGTTGTCCCCCATAACAAATATGACCTGCAGGAACAGTATACGGATAATTCTGAATTACGGCACCCGTGCAATCCGCAAGAGAATAGGTTGGCTTGCCTTCAGTATAAGGCTCGTCCATAAGCTGGCCGTCAACATATACAGCACCGTCGCGCAAATCTACCGTTTGACCTGCTGTAGCAATGACGCGCTTAACTAAAAGCGTATCGGGATTCTGAGGACTGGTGAAGGTAACCACATCACCTGCTTGCGGAGTACCGCCAAATCGATAGGTAAGTTTCTCTCCTACCAAACGATCCCCCAGCTGGATGGTATTGAGCATGGACCCTGTTGGAACCTCATATACCTCAGCGACAAACGTTCTAATAAAAAACGCCAGCGCAACAGCAACTGCAACAATTACCAGGTATTCAAAAATTTCAAGTACTTTGGAATGTCCACTACTCATCGTCATCACCAGATTGCTGATCAAGTTCTGCTAAATACGCTCTGTCCTTCTCAGTGAGCTGAGCGCTCTCTAAGAGGTCTGGACGCCACGCACGAGTGCGAGCAAGTGCAGATTGTCGTCTCCAGACTGCTACCGCTCCGTGGTCTCCTGAAAGAAGCACAGACGGAACTTCTCGCCCCTCAAAGTTTGCTGGACGCGTGTACTGAGCATACTCAAGAAGGCCATCGTCGGAGAAAGACTCATCCTGTGAGCTCATCTCATCACCAAGCGCACCAGGAAGCAAGCGCACAACCGAGTCAATCACGGTAAGCGCAGGAAGCTCTCCGCCCGTCAGCACGTAATCTCCCATAGAAATAACGTCATCTGCCAGCTCGTAGACGCGCTCGTCCATGCCCTCATAGCGACCACAAACAAACAGAATGCGCTCTTTTTGAGCAAACTCTTGGGCAATAGCCTGAGAATACGGCCTACCAACTGGCGAGAAAAACACCACGTGGGGCTTAGGTTCCGCCTGATCAGAAATCTCACGAACTGCCTCAAAGATGGGAGCAGGCTTCATAAGCATGCCTTGTCCACCACCAAAAGGAGCATCATCTACCGTACGATGCCTATCATGCGTCCAGTCACGCAAGTCATGCGCATAGAACTCAAAAATGTTTGCCTTTTGAGCCCTGCCCATAATAGAAGCATTTAAATAGGGCGAGAAGACCTCAGGAAATACTGAGAGCGTTTCTAGACGCATGCTACTCACCTAACCTAAGAAGACCCTGAGGAATTGAGACGGTAATGGGACCCTCAGCTGGAGCTTCTTTGATAAATTCATCAACAGCAGGCATCATTACCTGACCAAAAGGTCCCTCAATTACCCACACATTTTGTGTAGGTCCAACAAGAACTTCTGTAATTTCACCCAGAAAACCATGTTCTGTATCACGTACTTCTCTACCCACAAGTAGAGAAACATTGACCAGACCAAAGTTTTCTGGAAGACAATCTTCTTCTACCAGAAGCGTTTTACCCACAAGCTCTTCAGCGTCTGAGATGGTAGTTACGTCTTCAAAAGTTACAAGACTACCTTCTCTGTCATCTGACTCAACAGAGACAACCAAGTACTTCCTTGGGCCTTTAAGTGCAGGCGGAACAGGAACAACCGTCATGCCTTCAGCTATAAGAGAAGGAAGGCTGTGAACGGGAACCGTCACAACCTCCCCTCTTTTACCATGCGTTTTAACAATTTGAGCAATTGCTCGCCAGTGTTTACGCAAAATTAGCCTACAACCTCGACATCAACAGAGGTGCCAACACGCTGGCCAAGAGCACGAGCCAAAGTACGAATAGCCTTAATGGTTCTACCCTTGCGGCCGATGACACGTCCAGCGTCTTCCTCAGAGCAAGAAACCTCAATTAAGGCTCCATCCTCGCGATCGGTGACGTCGAGTGCAACAGCATCTTCATTATCGACAAGACCACAGACGATGTACTCGACAAGATCAGCAACCTTGTCAGAAGGCATCTCCTGAATGTCTTGATCGACAGCGTCTACCTCAGTGGGCTCTGTGAATTCAGACACGATTTACTCAGCCTCTGGAGCCTCGGACTCCTCAGCAGCTGCGGCAGCAGCCTCAGCAGCAGCCTCTGCAGCTGCAGCAGCCTTTGCCTGTGCCTTCTTGGAGAGCTTGGTCTTCTTCTCTGCAACTGGAGCACCAGTACGAGCGATCTCAATGAGGTGAGAAACTGCGCTTGTTGGCTGAGCGCCCTTTGCTACCCACTCATCAACCTTCTCGAGGTTGATATCAATCGTCTTTGGGCTAGTCAGTGGGTTATAACGACCGACTTCTTCAATGTAACGACCATCGCGAGGCATACGACCATCAGCGACAACTACGCGATAGTACGGACGCTTCTTGGCACCGTGACGGGCCAGACGAATCTTAACTGCCAATGAAAACTCCTCCATACGAGCGGTGCCTCGGATGTTAGATGGGCTGCACCGCAAAGCCACAAATCGGGTTACAAGTGTACAACAACGCATTAACCTCGAAAAGTATAAATTTGTTCTCTTCAAAAAGTACTCGTAATTTATGTATGAAACACTTGTTCTATTTACGTAAAAAGTATACACTATATCTATGGAGACGTCAAAGAACATATCAGATAAAACCGCACGTAAATCGTGTGATTTTGAATGGCATGGTAAGGCTATTGGCCTTCTTGACCTAGATGCGTTCTTTGCATCTGTAGAACAACTTGATCATCCTGAGTGGCGCGGAAAACCAGTAATTGTTGGAGGTTCCCCTCACAAACGGGGCGTTGTTTCAACCGCCTCTTATGAAGCAAGAAAGTTTGGCGTTCATTCTGCCATGCCTTCAGCTACTGCAGTAAGGCTTTGTCCTCATGCAATTTGGACTTCAGGACGTTATGACAGATACTCAGAAATGAGTGCTCTTGTTATGGGTTTTCTCAAAGATGAGACTCCCCTTGTTGAACAAGTTTCTATTGATGAGGCATTTTTTGATATTACTCCTGGAAGATTTTCTAAAGAAAATCCTTTAGAAATTTGTAAGCGCATACAAAAGAAAGTTGCAGCACTAGGTGTTACCTGCTCCATTGGACTAGGAACAAACAAGACAATTGCCAAGATTGCTTCTGAACAAGAAAAGCCTCGAGGTCTTACTGCGGTCTTTCCTGGTACAGAAGGCCGCTTTCTAGCACCACTGCCCATTGAGGCCATGAGCGGTATTGGTCCTGCTATGGCAAAAGGTGCTTCATCAACAAGGAATCAAAACGCTTGGAGAGCTTTCAAGAGCAGATGCAACATACCTAACTTCCCTTGTTGGCAATACAGCTTCAAAGATGATTTGCGCGCGCAAGGAAAAGAAGTCTCAGAAGTTCATGAAGCTGCCCAGCCTCGTGACGTTAAGTCTGTTTCTAACGAGAGAACCTTTGAAACAGATTTGTTTGATAAACAAGAAATAGAAGAAGCTATTAGGCACATTGCTGGAGTTGTAGGAAGACGTCTTCGCCGCAAACAGTTACAAGGTTATACCGTAACGCTTAAGGTAAAAGCCTCTGCAACAGAGTCTCATACCGCTCAAAAAAGAATGTCTACTCCAACTGACGATGAGCACCTCTTTGCAGAGATTGCCGTTGGCCTGCTTCCTACCATTTGGAAAGAAGGTCAGCCAGTAAGACTGCTTGGCGTTGGCATTAGCGCATTTTCAGATGAGGAGCATGCCAAACCAGTGCAAACGTCTCTTTTTGATCAATTTAATGACACGTTTGACGCCGCAGCCCCTGGGCCTACAACAAAAAAGAAACCTCGGAGTGACTTACGTCATCTCTCCGAGGTAACCGATAAACTCAAAGATAAATTTGGCGCTGATGCTGTGCAGTATGGTAGAGACCTACGCTTTGAGCATCGCGTCTCAGACACTATGCCTACAGGCAAAAACGAACAAATCTAGTACACCAAAACTACTCAGTAGGATCAGCAGATTCTGGAAGATTGTCTACCAGGTCATCCTCAGAAAGCTCAAAAGCTGGAGCCAAAGCATCCTCTGGAAGATCAGCGTAAGGAATCTCAGAAGTCATAGCACCCTCGATATCCAGCTCTACATGAGGAGCGTCCGCCCAAAGTCGCTCAAGACGATAGTAGGACCTTACCTCAGGCTGGAATACGTGAACAACAACTGAACCGTAATCAATAAGAATCCAATTAAGACCGTCACGGCCCTCAGTAGAAATTGGACGAATGCCGCAGTTTGCCGTGACCTTCTCGCGAACTTCATCAACAATAGCGTCAGCCAAACGAGCATTTCCACCAGTGCAGATAACAAAGTAATCGCAGACGTCACTGAGACCAGTAAGGTCTAGTACAAGAATATCTTCAGCTTTCTTTTGATCTGCAGCAATTGCAGCAGTCTTTGCAAGCTCAAGTGAAGTTACAGCCATGAATTTCTCCGTTTTCTCATGTAGCCAAGCTACTTAGATGTCTTCTCAATCATCTCATTGTATAGGGCAATTGAGTTTGGATACAAATAACTCCTTGATGAAATCACATACATCATAACGCTACAAAACGCCGTCTCATAAAGTTCATCGAGAGAACCGCCACGTAAATATACGTTTCTTGCTTCTTCGACCGATGTAAAGTTTGGACGCAGAGGCTCAATAAGATCAGCTACATACAAGATTTTGTCTAGCTTGCTCATCTGACGGTCGCCCGCAGTGTGCTTCTGAATGGCGCTGAGAATCTGCTCAGAAAAGCCAAGGATAGATGGCTGGTAGCGTTTTTGCGGCGAGAGGACCATGTAAGAGTCCAACAATTTTCTGATAAGGAGCTTCTGTCTGGATACGAAAGCGCTCTGCCAGTTCAATGGTTTCTGCATCAGGAAGAAGTTTCTCCCAATCATGCAAAATACCTGCAACGCGAGCGCTCAACATATCTGCACCATAAGCCTGCGCAAGCGTTTCTGCACAATGTCCCACAGAGATAGAATGCGCAAAACGCTTAGGGTTCTTGTGATACATATGACTCTTCAAATCAGACTCAAGCTGATCAATGAGCGCCTGTTGTTCTGCGGTGTAGACAATATCTTTTTGCTATAAGTGTTCTTTCCATTATGTCCTACAAAATATTGAGCCAAGCCTAATCTCTACCTGTTTGACACTGCCTTGTTACTGACGTATATCAATCTGAGCAGCGGGTCGCTTTGGCTTGACCACTCAATTGAGTGGCGTTGTGTCGGCGCCATAAAGCCCATGCTTGTGAATGTAACCTGTTACAGAATCAGGGAGTTAGGTATCTGAGGCTCTGACCATTTTTGAACTCTACTACGCAGATAGCTTGATGAGATTGCTAGTGCAGGGAACCTCAAGATAGGTTACCTTGAAGTCATAAGGTGAGTCTGCAATAACCTTTTGAGCACGACTCAGCTCATAACCAGGACGCGTTGCAGCAACAAAGTGAGCAAGCTCAGCTACGGTCTGTGCATCTTTCCAGGTGACAATATCAGCAATTGCATCTGCACCAGTAATAAAGAAAAAAATTCAACGTTAGAGGGATATACCTTACGCAATCTTCTGAGCGTATCAGCGGTGTAGGTGATGCCCTCATAATCCACCTCAAAACGAGAAGCAACAAAATGAGGATTATCTGAGGTTGCCAGAAGCGTCATTGAGTAACGGTCTTCTCCCCTGGTAACTCCCTTATTTTGTTTGAACGCGGGGCGACCAGCAGGCATAAAGACAACCACATCAAGATCCAAATCATCATATGCCTGCTCAGCGGCTACCAAGTGGCCGTTATGAATGGGGTCAAAGGTTCCACCCATGATTCCCAGACGATAGGTGCGGTTTTTATCCTGTCCCAAACGAGGCAGGCCAGGGTGCATGTTATTTAAGACGTCGGCTGCCATACTCTACTCAGTTTCTGAAGAAGCCTCAGCTACATGAGACGCATCAGATGGAGCCTCTTCAAACTCAACATCTTCGAATTGCTGGTCTGAGGCGTCCTCATCAGGAATCTCTATACCATCTGTATTTGGTTTATTTGGATCCTCATAGGTAAAGGTGAGCTCAAGAATGCGAATCTCATCGCCGTCAACTGCACCAGCCTTTGCCAGCTGTACTTCAAGACCCATACGATCAAGACGACGCTGTAGATATGCCACAGCCTCATCATTGTCCCAATCGGTCTGAATAACCATACGCTCAATTTGGCCGCCAGAGACACGCCATGCATGACGCTCTTCTCGCTCAATGCGAAGTTTGTTATCACGACGAAGTCGCTGATGCTCCCAAGCCTCACTGCGGTCAACCGTTGGCGTAGTAATGGCAATTTCTTTGCGAAGCTCCGCTACTTCTGCAGCACAGGTAGTAACAAAATCATCAAGATTTAAACCAGTTACCGTAGAGATAGCAAAGAAAGTCCTGCCATCCGCCTCAGCGGCTTTTCTGAGAGCCTCAATAGCATCTTCTGTACCAGGCATATCGCATTTGTTTGCAACCACAATCTGAGGACGATCAGCGAGCTTTGAAGCGTAAGCCTTGAGCTCCTCGTTAATAGCGTGGTAGTCCTCTACAGGATCTCTACCTTCATAGCCACCGGTAACATCGACCATATGGACAATAAGCGCTGTGCGCTCAATATGGCGAAGGAACTGATGACCAAGACCCTTACCCTCAGAGGCACCCTCGATAAGACCAGGGACGTCCGCGCAGACAAACGACTGACCGTTCTGTGCACGAACAACGCCCAAGTTTGGAACAAGGGTGGTAAAAGGATAGTCAGCAATCTTTGGACGAGCAGCACTGATACGTGCAATAAGAGAGCTCTTACCAACAGAAGGCATGCCCACCAAGGCCACATCTGCCATGAGCTTCATCTCTAGCTCAATCCAGTGCTCTTGGGCTGGCTCGCCCTTCTCGGCAAATGCTGGTGCACGCCTCACTGAGGTGACAAAGTGAATGTTACCGCGGCCACCATTGCCACCAGGAGCAACAACTACCTGCTCACCGGGAGAAGTAAGATCGGCAATCTCGTAGAGTGGCTCTTGTGTATCTGGATCAAGCTCGCGCACAACGGTTCCCAGAGGCACCTTGAGCAGCAAATCTTGTCCGTCAGAACCATGACGGCGAGCATCCCTTACCGTGGGTGCCGCGCTCTGCTTTAAAGTGATGTTTGTAGCGGTAATCAATCAGGGACGAAAGCTGCGCGTCTGCAACAATGACAACATTGCCGCCGTGACCGCCATCGCCACCGTCAGGACCGCCTTTTTGGAACATATGCTTCTCGGCGGAAAGACATGCAGCCTGCGCCGCCGTCTCCACCTTTAACGTTGATATGACAAAGATCAGTGAAAGTTTCCACATGTCCTCCTTCTAATACCTTAATGTTACGGCATTTACCAGCGAAGCACAGTGAAAACGCGAGAAGTTCTTATGAGAACACGAGGATAACAACAATTACTGCAACACCAAGAATCATCAAAGCAAAGTCTGATGGAGCCAAAGGATAGCGTTTAAATGCAGATGAAGCGTTCCTTAAATAGAAACCTCGTTGCTCAGCTGCAAGTGCCGAAGCATCAGCTTTTTTAACGGAACTTACCAACAAAGGAACAATCAAAGGCATGGTGAGCTGGAGCTTCTTAATTGGATTTTTGGTATCAAACTCAACGCCACGAGCCATCTGAGCCTCCATGATGTGGTTCATTTCGGAAGCAAAGACAGGTACAAAGCGCAAAACCGTTGCAATGGTGAATGCATAGGGGTATGGGACATGCGCCACTTCTACCAGCGCATTCATGAGATCTTCTACACGCATAAGCGAAAGCATAGAAAGCAGTGGCAGTGCCAGCGCAATTGTTTTTAGGGCAACGTTAAAGCCGCGCTCCAAACCACCTACCGTGATGAATAAAAAGAGCGTTTGACCAGCAGGGGCAACAAGCGTCTGTACAACGCACAAGATAAGACCTAAGACAGCAAAGCCAAATACCAGCTTAAAAGTCTTCTGAGCATTCTGTGAGACAACTCCCACACAAATAGTGAGCGCGAGTACTGCAAGCACCTCAAGCGTTCCTTGAGCAGCAAAGGCGGCTGCAAAGAGCTCAAGCGCAAATACAAGCTTTGCCACAGGATTTGCCTTATGAAGGAAGCTTGTTCCTTCGGTGTAATCAATAACACTACCCACGAGGAGCCTCCTTACCATTAAGCGTTGCTGCAATACGAGCAATCTCAAACTGGTGTTGCAATGCCTCAAGCACCTCGGAAGCGCTGTTAAGCCCAGCAAATGACGGATCTACGTGCCTGCCCGCAAGCTTTGACAGCTGAATCATCTGAGGAGCCTCAACGTATGCTTCCTTCAAAACCTCATCTGCCGAGAAGATCTGTGCAACTTCCCCATCATCTAACACGCTACCATGTGCCATAACGACAATTCTTGTGGCAAAGTCCAGCACAACCTCCATGTCATGACAGACCATAAGAACTGCACAGCCCTTCTCGCACAGCGATTTGACCATATTCATGACCTGCATACACTCTTTGTAATCCAGACCCGAAGTTGGCTCATCAAGCACAAGAATATCTGGCTCGCAGGCAACCACAGATGCAAGCGCAACCATCTGACGCTGTCCGCGAGAAAGCATAAACGGAGACGCATCCGCATCAAGCCCCATGCGATCAATTACTTCAAGCGCTTTCTTGCGAGCATCCTCTGCAGACACAGCCTTGAGCTCAAGACCAAACGCAATCTCCTCAAGAACACTCTCTTTACAAATCTGGTAATCGGGATTTTGGAACAGCGTTGAGACATGCTGAGCAATCTGCGACGTCTTCCAATCCTTGCACGATGCACCCTTAAGGTGAATGTCTCCAGATCGAGGACGCAACAGGCCATTTACCAGCTTAGTTAAAGTTGTTTTACCTGCGCCATTTTGACCGACAAGTGCCACAAGCTCACCAGGATGCAAACTGAGAGAGACGCGTTCAACGCCATCAGTACTTTTCTGATATTTAAAGGTAGCGTCGATAACGTCAAGAACAGATTGAACACTTGGCTGCTCTGCGTCTTGAAGAACACCAATCCTGTCAAAATGGTCCGCTCGATTCAGCAACCACAGGACCATCTATTTTTGGAAGATACGTCTCCCCTGCTAACTCAACAGTCATCAGTAGCTGGTGATTCAGCGCTCTCTGTAAGAGAAATACTACGATGCTGCAAAGCTCCCACACAGCACGCAAGCTGCTTGGCGGCTGACTGAACAGACAGTGCGGTTTCATCGCAGACAGCCTGGTCAGCCTCAGCTGAGTAAGTGAGCATATTCCAGCCTGATGCGAGAGCTCGTGGACGCCCTTTGACACGCGCACGCAACGAGGAACATCAACGCCAACCTCTTGCAGTAAATCTACCTGAGAGAACACTTCCTCACCGCTACCGTATGCACAAATGGAGCCCTTGTCCATAACGGCAATCTTTGAGCAATACTTAGCGAGAAGACCCACTTTTTGCTCAATTACCACAACCGTAATGCCTTTGGTTTTATTGAGCTCTGAAAGGGTTTGGAAGATTAACTCGGACGACGTTGGATCTAAGGCCGCTGTTGGCTCATCAAGCACCATAACTTGTGGCTGAAGCGCCAAAAGTGCTGCTATAGCAACCTTTTGTTTCTGTCCACCAGAAAGAGAAGCAATCTCTCTAAAGCGGAGGTTAGCAATACCAACTGTCTCTAGAGCATAGGTAATGCGCTCTGGAATCTCTGCATGAGGAACTGCAAAGTTCTCGAGACCAAAAAGAAGTTCATCCTCAACAATTGAAGCAACCATCTGCGCGTTAATATCCTGGGTTACAGAACCCACAATTTTAGAGATATCAGTCAGCGCAACTGTGCAGGTATCCATTCCAGCAACAAGAATCTTTCCAAAGAAACTTCCTCTGAAGTGATGAGGAATAGCGCCAGAAAGCGCAAGAGCAAGCGTGGACTTGCCTGCGCCAGAAGGACCAACAATACCTACAAAGTCACCCTCCTGAACGCTCAGTGACAGCTCATTCAGAGCATGCGCTGAGCTATCAGGATAGCTATATGACACAGATTGAACTTCAATAATAGACACAGTGTTCTCCAGGAAATAAGTGCGTATCTAAGAACTTATCGACCCAAAACCTTCTTAAGAGGAGCCGCAAGAACCTGAACAACAATAGCATTAAAGAATGCGGTTCCCACGATGACAGGAAGCATTACGTAGAAAAGCTCAATAGTTGCACCCTTTGCTGGAATAGCAATGGCAGCAAAGATCAAGCCAGAAATAAGAGTGGTTACAAAAGAACCAATTGCAGGCATTACTGGCTTATCTGCAAGAGCAGACTTTGTAAAGGCAAACATAACAAGTGAAGCTGCGCCCTCTGCAACAAAATCAGCACCAGGGACAGAGGTGGTCAGCTGAATAACGGTAGCTGCGATAAGACCAATAACCAGGCTCTGAACAGCGTTTGGCTTAAGCAAAAGGATTGCCAGGCAGAACGAAGAAATAATAAACTCTGGACCAATTCCGATAGCACTAATTGCCTTGCCAACGGTCAGGTTAAGAATAAAACCAGCAGCAATAAGGACGGCAACAAGGACTAGAGAAGTAACATCCAATACTCCTGCATTTTTTGAAACAGCAACAACACGTGGTGCCTGCTCTGCAGATCCTGTCTCTGTGCCTGCGGCGTTAACCTCATTGAGATTTTCTGTAGACATACAAACTCCTTTAACGCAAAACTAAAACGTACAAACAAAACTTTTTAACAACACGGGTTTCTCGCCATCCGGATTTAGCAAGAAACGTACGCACAAAAAAAGCTCTCGGTCACCCGAGAGCCTCTAAATGCGTATGCAGAAGCAACTCATCGCTGACCGGAGAAAGACAAGTTGTTCCACCACCACTGCTGAGTGCATGTAGCGCGCATGATATGTCCTCCTCCCAAGAGCGTAAATTGCAATGTAAGAAGAATACCATTACTTTGCCAGATTGTGTCAAGAAATACATTAAGAAACAAATTAGAAACTGTGAACGGTACGCGTAAGATACCGCGAGAAACAAAAAGGGGTCCCGAAGGACCCCTTGAATGAACTGCGAATGTTCAAGAAAACTTATGCCTCAGCAGCAACGACGTTAACGACGTGCTTAGCACCCTTCTTGAACTCAACAACGCCATCGCAAAGTGCAAAGAGAGTGTCATCCTTGCCGCGACCAACGTTTACGCCAGGAGTGATGTGCGTACCACGCTGACGGATGATAATCTGGCCAGCCTTGATTGCCTGACCACCGTAAATCTTAACGCCAAGGCGCTGTGCTTGTGAGTCGCGACCATTGCGGGAAGAGCCGAGACCTTTCTTGTGTGCCATAAATGCTACCTGCCTATCTCAATATCAGAAGTGACCAATTACTCTGCAGACTCGTCGGATGCCTTAGCAGCAGCCTTACGAGCGGTAGGGAGCGCGGTAACCTTCAGCTTAGTAAGGTTCTGACGGTGACCATTGGCGCGGTGATAGCGCTTACGCTTGTGGAACTTGAAGACGAGGACCTTCTTGTCCTTGTACTGCTCAAGAACCTCACAGGTAACCTTCTTAGAGGAAAGAGTGGCAGCGTCAGCAACAACCTTCTTGCCGTCGTTAAGCATAAGAACATCAAGCTTTACCTTATCGCCAGGCTGCGCATCAAGCTTCTCGACGCTGATTACGTCGCCCTTGGCAACCTTATACTGCTTGCCACCAGTTGCTACGATTGCGTACATGTGTGTAACCCTTCATTGCTGATTCTTGCAACGATTAATACTATCTTTGCATTTCTGAAGATCCGAGCAAAGATCTTCGCCGCCGTGACCTGTGACATCCGCGGGAAACTGTCGGTGTCCCATGTCCCTCGGCGAGAAACACAACTCGAAATAGTCTACTGCATATTTCAGAAAATTCCAAGACAAAACTACATGTTATAGAGGCTTCACAAGGAGTCCATTTTCTGAAACGTGTGCCTGTGAGATGCGGCACACCCTTCAACGAGTCAATGCCTTGTAGGCCATCCACTCCAGCTTGAGCTGCAATTCTTTGAGCCTCATAAATCAAAACTGCAGGTCTAAGCGCTGCTCTTGGATCTTGGAGTGTATCAAGCTCAAATGAAATGCACGTTTCAGATGAGCTCTCAGAAATCTTATAGCCCGCAAACGTTGTCTCTAAATTGACCACTTTTTGCTTATCTCCGCGCATGTATGTCAGCTCTTTTTTGGCGAGAAGATCCTCAAACCCCCAACGCAACGCGTCTGACCTAAGACCTTCTCCCAAAATGTCGCATCTCCAATGAGCGGCATTCAACCATGCTTCAAGCGCTGGCAGCGACCGATCAACGTAGCTGGCAGCAAACGGAGCAAGCGCGGGAGGCGTAGCCGACAACAACCTCTCTAACGCTTCATCCGGGTCCACGTATTCTGTGAGCTTCAAGTCAAAGTACTCCGCCTCAGACGAAGCGCCAACAGGAAGCGCCTGAGAGAACTGAACGCCCATGCGCTTTGCAAAGCCATTACCTACCCTAAACGGCAGCTGAGCTCTACGAACACAGCGCTCAATGGTGCCAATAAGCTCAAGGTGTCCTAAAAACGCAAGGCGGTCATCTTTCTTGTAAGCCACGCGAAGCCTAAAAATCTCTGCTCCACGCTCCGTCATAATCTCTGGCTGAATCTGTGGTCTACCAGCACGCCAGTCTTTCTTCGCTGGTTCAACCACCTCAGGAGCTACGCTCTCTACCTGCGTATCCGTCATGAGCGCACCCCCATCAAAACGTTGTCGACCTTCAAGGTCTGGCATACCGCACATCCCGTACAAGAGGTAAACGTGCAGTCAGGTGTGGTGACCTCGTCCATCGCTTTGCGATATTCTCGCTGTAGATAGCCCTTGGAAACGCCAGGAGACGTATGGTCCCAAGGAAGTTTTGCCTGGATATCAAAGGTTTCTGTTGCAATATCAGAGAGCGAGAAACCCAGACTTTCTGCAGCTGCATTCCAAGCGTCAAGATTAAACTCACTGGTCCACGCATCAAACTTGCAACCATTTTTCCAAGCCCGGTAAATCAAATCAAAACCGTCGCGGCCCATCTTTGAAAGCGCACCTTCTACCAAGGACGTTCCAGAATCGTGGTAGGCAATCTTGAGTCCCCTATCGTGATTTGACGACAAGAGCAACTGCTGTCTACGCTGGGCTTCCTCACGAGAAATCTGGCCAACCCACTGGAATGGCGTGTAGGACTTGGGCACAAATACGGCAACAGAAGCAGAAACCGAAACACCCTTGCCGCCAATTTCTCGGCCGATGTCCAAAATACGCTTTGCAACTGCGGGAATGGCTTGGATGTCCTCATCAGTTTCGGTTGGAAGGCCCATCATAAAGTAGAGCTTCATGCGGCGCCAACCGTTTTCAAACGCGTTTCTTGCTGCGGACTCAAGATCATCCTCGGTAACGTTCTTGTTGATAACATCACGCATGCGTTGAGAACCTGCTTCTGGCGCAAACGTCAGACCGCCGCGCCTTGAGGTAGAAACTGCGTCTGCCATCTCCGCGCCAAACGCGTCCATACGCTGTGACGGAATAGAGATACGCACGCCGCGTTTACGCAGGTCAGAGTTCATACGGCGCAGAATGTAGCCGCACTGAGAGTGGTCCGTTGTAGAGAGCGACGTGAGTGAAACCTCATCGTAGCCACTCTTCAGAAGACCTTCCTCACCTGCTTTAACAATCTGCTGAGCCGGGCGCTCGCGAACAGGGCGATACGTCATACCAGCCTGACAGAACCTACAGCCGCGAGCACAGCCGCGCTGAATCTCAAGCGCCAGCCTGTCCTGAACAATCTCGGTATACGGAACAATGCGCTGCGCAACAGGGTCTGTTACCGAAAGATCTGGCAGACAACGTTTATAAACCACGCTTGGAGCGCTACTTCCCTCTTTAGGAACCGCATATCCCCAGCGTGTTGAGGTATTGTCGTGCACAATCTGATAAAGCGACGGCACGTAGACACCTTGAATCTGTGACAGTCTACGCAAAATTTCTTGGCGAGAAACTCCGTCAAGCTTGGAAGTTCTCACGCACTCGCACATCTCTACCAGCGCTTCTTCGCCATCACCTAAAAGAATTGCATCAAAGAGCGGGGCCACTGGCTCTGAGTTCCAAACAGAAGGACCGCCACCAAAAATAAGTGGGTCCTCTTCATCACGTTCTTCAGCGAGCAATGGAATGCCTGCTAAATCAAGCGTTTCTATAATATTGGTTGCAATCATTTCATGCGCAAGGGTGAAGCCCACTACATCAAAAGATGCTAAAGGCGCAGCACCCTCCAACGAAAGCAGAGGAACATTGCGCTTGCGCATCAAAGCTGCCATATCGACCCAAGGCAGATAGGCGCGCTCACAAGAAATATGAGGTGCCTTATTCAAAGCGTTATAGAGAATGGCAATGCCCAAATTAGGCTGACCCACCTCGTACACGTCAGCGTAAACCATACAAACGTGAAACGGACCTTCTTGCTCCTCTACTGCTCCCCACTCGTGATTTAAGTATCTTGAGGGTTTCTCGACATGCGGAAGCATGGGCTCAATGAGATGGAAGAGATTTTCTCGTTTAACACGCACGATAGTCTACTTTCTATCTTTTGGCGAGGGACTGTGTGGTTGCTATCTCTACGGTATTTGATTGTGAATTTGTATCTGCTGTTGCGCTTGCGCCTGTAGAAGCACTCGAAGCGCCGGTTTTGGTAGAAGAATCAGCTGCTACCTCGTCGCGTTTCTCGGCAATTTTGCGAGCGTACGCGTGAATGACGCGAGCAGTAGTGTGAGTTCCTGCGTATCCCATGCCAGCCTTAAGCGCCCAGCCAAATCCTGGAACTGTGCCTGCGACCGTGCGTGCAACCGTACGGTATCCAAAGCCCGCACCCACAACGCCGAGAAGTTCGGCGATGGTTTCAACACTCATATTGATGTTATAGGCGGCGGTAATATCAAGTGCCAGCCTAATCTGGCGCGCTGTCATCAGCGGCATATCAGAGCCAGGAACAATCGCCACAGCTCCAATAGCTGCATTTTCTTTAGCGCAAGCAGCAGTTATCTGTTTGACCACTTGAGTTCTACAAAGAGGATACGCTGCCGCAAAAGAGACTGATTTTTCTGTTGCAGTTGCAATCCATGAAGAGAGTCGATCAAAGAGCACTTCTTCAGTGGTACCCGCAACAATGCTAATAAGCCCCGTGTTGTAGAGCGTATCAGCAATTTGTTGTGCTTCAACTGCAGACTCTACAACCACCGCACAAGGAATTGAATGACTTACCAACATGGTAAGGGCGTCCTCGTACTGTGATGTTGGCGTAGGAATAATCACCGCAATATCAGGAATAGCAGCATTCTTTCCCGTGCGACCAATGCCTCCAGAAACAAACGAAACACCGTCGGCAAGCTTAGAGACGCGCACCGTTGCATCTGTTCTCTCTGGCATAAAATACGAATGTACAGCCAGGATTACCTCTTCAGAAGCAAGGGAATCAACGTAGATATGCGTATAAGTTGGCTCTAGAGATGAAAAGCGACCCGCGGAATTCCTGCAGTACAGAAGTTGCAAGCTTGCCCAAGCTGTTTCTTTTTGCCATGGCTTATGCCGCCTTTGTTCTATGTCTGTAAACAGACTGGACGATTCCTACAGAAATGAGCTGGGCAATCATCGATGTTGATCCAAAGCTGATAAAAGGCAATGGAATACCGGTAATAGGGCATGATGCCAATACACATGCCAACATTTCTGTAAAACCTGGAACGACCACATGGCTGCACAACCAACAAGTACCAGCTTAGAGAAGGTATTCTCGGTCTTCATGGCAAACAGAATGGTTGCAAAAATCATCCATGCAAAAAGTGAAAGCATAATGAATGCACCAAGAAAGCCAAATTCTTCTGAGAAGAGTGCAAAAACAAAGTCTGTGTGTGCCTCTGGTAAGAATCGTCCACTTGCCTGCGTAGCATTACCTGGTCCTTTTCCAATAAAGCCACCAGAACCTACGGCAATCTTTGCCTGTTGCAGGTTATAGCCGTCTCCCGACGGATCAACGGAAGGATCCAAGAAGACGGTAAGACGCTTCATCTGGTACTCCTTAAGAATGTGAGGAATACCAGGAATCATAGAAGTCACAACAACAAGAGCTACAACAGCAATGAGCAAACAGAACGGTCACAAGAATCCAAGAACGTTTTTGCACCAGAGCAAATGATGATAGTAGCTCCGATAACCAAAATAATCAGACCAGTTCCCAGGTCAGGCAAAAGCATAATGGAGCCAAAGGGAACCATCAATGTTCCACAAAGCTTTACATAGTCTCTAAGCGTTTCTACCTTGCCGTTATACTGAGCACACACTGAAGCCATAAGGAAGATTGTGACAATCTTTCCCAGCTCAGACGGCTGAAATCTAAAGCCAACAAAGTGGGATATTAACCCAACCAGTCATACCCTTAACCGAGACGCCAAAGCCGGGGATCTTAGGCAAAATCATCAACACAACAACACCAACAAGCAGCACGTTTGTCATATTTGAAAGTGCTCTGTAATCATAGCGCCACATAAGCGTGGCAAAAACAAGGCCCAAACCAATACCCAGAAGGTGCCTAGGAAAACTAGCTTCGGCAATGTTCATCGATGCGGTCCAGATAACCACAATACCGATGAGGACGAGAAGTGCCGCGGGAACAAGCTGTGCTAGATAGAGATTACTCAAGATATTCTTACCAGTAAGCTTCTCTTTCTTGGCAAGACCGCCTGAAGGAATACCTCCACGTCTCCTAAAAGGTGAGTTCATTCTCTGTTTTGTAACTGCAGATGAATCAAGTGCCATGGGTTTCTCGCCTCCTTACCTACCAACGTTGTCTGGCTGATTATAAATTGCACCAAAGACGTCTCGAACAATATACATACCAGAACCTGCGCCAGAAGGTGCGCAATCAAGATTTGCGGCAACAACATACTGAGGCTTGTCAGCAGGTGCATAGCCAACAAACCAACCAACGGGCTCGCCAATAGACTGTTGCTCAGCAGTACCCGTCTTGCCATTAACCGTAACATCAAGATTGGTCCAGTGGATAGTCTGAGAAGCGGATTCCTCGTAGACAACACCATACAGACCGCGAGCAACAATGTCTCGGTGCTCATCTTTTTCTTCTGGGCTCAGAATGACCTCGTTTTTGTACTCAATAACAGAGCCATTGCCGTTTCTGGCATTAATGCTCTTCAAAACATGTGGTTTGTAAATTGGACCTCGGTTTGCAATACCACAATACGCATTTGCCATCTGGAGGCAGGTTACCAAAAGATCGCCCTGTCCAATTGCAAGGTTACAGTTGTCGCCACCCTGCCACTTACGAGCATCATCAGGTGAGCTGGTAAAGTAATTCCACTTCCACTCTGCATCAGGAACGCGGCCAGATGCCTCTTCTGGAAGGTCAATACCAGAAAGCGCACCAAGTCCAAAGGCACGGAATGTCTCTTGCATGCCCTCTGGATGATCGTTGTTATAGAAGAAGCCCTTACCAATCTCATAAAAAACAATATCGCAAGAGTTGGTAATACCGGTAATCAGATTAACGGTGCCGTGACCAGAAAGAAGCCAGCAGTGCATGCCGTACTGCTCGCCAAAACCAGTCCAGAAACCCGTGCAATACCAGCTGGAATTTCCGTCACAAATGCCATATTTGAGTCCAGCAAAGGTAGTAAGTGCTTTGATGGTAGATCCAGATGGATACTGTCCAGCAATTGCGCGATTCATCAGCGGATAGTTTGCCTCTTCAGAAGAAAGCGTATCCCAGTCAGAACTGGAAATACCTCCAACAAACATTGAAGGTGAATACGTTGGATAGCTTGCCATAGCAATAACTTCACCGTTGGTGCAATCAAGCGCAACCACGCTTGCACTACGACCCTGGAAAGTCTTGGGACCTAACGGTATTGATAACACTGACAAGCGATGCTTCTGCAGCTTTTTGAATGTTTGCATCAATGGTCAAAACAACATCTGAGCCGCTCTGAGGAGCAATAGACGTTGAGTGAGATAAAACATTACCAGCAGCGTCAACATACACCGTTTGTTCACCACGAACACCCTGAAGAGCGGACTCGTACTGATACTCAACACCCGTTTGTCCCACGATATCGCCGTGGGCATACACAAAGCCGCCATCCGCAGTTTTACTGCTTTCAAGCTGCTCTTGTGTAACGGTTCCGGTGTAGCCAACAACATGAGCTGCAAGAGAACCGTTTGGATAGGCGCGCTGCGTACGCTCCTCAATTGAAACGCCATCAAGCAAAGCGCCATGAGCGTAAATGTAGGCAACTACGCGCCTAGAAACATCTACAGAAACCGTGCGAAGCGCTTGGGCGCCATCAGAGGTATCCATGATTTTTCTGCGCACCGCCAACATAGCATACCCAAAAGGTTAGCAAGAATCTGCAGTTTAATGTAGTCTTCTGCAACGTCTGCGCGAGCTACTACCGTTGGACTTGGCCTGTTAGTAACAATCTCCACGCCATTTCTGTCCAGAATGCGGCCGCGAGGAGCTGCAGTAGTAACGGTGCGCGTACGGTTTCTCTCTGCTTGCTCGGTATAGTCAGCTGACGATAAGAGCTGCATGGTCCAAAGACGACCAATAAGCACGGCAAACATGCCGCCAACAGCAATTGCAAATCCGATAAGTCTGGACGAGAGGGTCTTCTCGGCAGAGCCGTCAGAACCACCAGACGCCTTGGGAGCGCCGCCGCCAATATCAAAGGTAAACGGCGAGTCTTTTCTACCAAAGGTGAGGTAAACAATAATCAAACCAATTGCTGCAACAGCGCAACAAGCAAGAATAACAAGGGTGAAATTCATACTAACCCCTTATTTAAGGCGCTGTGGAGCTCGGTGAGATCCGCGGTAGAGCGAAGTTCCACCCAAAGATGAATGAGACCTTTGGGAATGAGAAAGTACATAGAAAACAGGAAGCGCTGCCAAAATGGTAAACAGCATGGTGGGGAAAGACTTAAACAGCAGCCCCTCAAAGAAGTTGCCACCAGAGCCAATCAAAGAATTAATGAGCTGATACATAAAGGTGACACCAAAAGTTTGAAGAGCAACAAAGCCCATAGAGGTACCAAAATTGCCAGAGATTCTGTCTCGTACCTCTTGGCCCATGAAATAAGAACTGACCACAAGCAAGAGTGCCATGAGGCCAATAGGATTAGGAGAAGTCAAATCATAGATAAGACCAGCAATAAAGCCGCATATCACGGCGGTTTTACCACCATATCTCAGCGCAATAGCTGCCGAGAAAATCAGTGCAAAATTGATAACTCCCCCACCAAAAGAAACCTGTGGTGTAAGCATAATCTGCAAAATGAAGCAAACAACAGCAAGAACGGCGATGCTGCGTGTGTTTTTATTTCTATCAGAAACCTGCATGCATCCCCCTTAATCTGTTCTTCCGCTGTTATGTTGTGTATTACCCGTTGGAGCAGCAACTGTTGCATTCTGCTGAGTGTTTGTTGTGTTGTTTGTTGAACCGCTGCCAGTAGAACCGCTCGATGAAGACGTAGAAGATCCGTCTTTTGAGTCTTTATCCTTACCGTCTGAATTAGTTGCAGTTGGAGTGTTTTGCTTATCTGCCTCAGCAATATCATCTGCGGTAGCTTTTTGCTCCTCAGAAAGAGACGTGATAACCATTACCTCCTCGTTAGTGCTGACATTTCCATAAGGCTCAACAACAATGGTGTAATAGAGCGATCCTGGAGCTGCCTCAACGCTGGTAACCTTACCTAGAGGAAGGCCCTTAGGGAATACGCCACCAAGACCGCTGGTAACAACTGTATCGCCTACGGCAACCTTCTGGTTGGTGTTGATGAGGTTAAGAGTAATCTGTCTTGACGCAGAACCCATAAGCATGCCCTGAGCTCGACTGCTTTGAACCATAGCAGCCACGCCGCTCTTCTCGTCAGTGATAAGACGAACGGTAGAGGTTGTAGGACCACACTCAATAATCTGGCCGATAACGCCACCGCTATCAACAACAGGCATGCCAACAGCCAGCCCGGACGAAGTTCCCTTGTCAATCACGATGGTGTTATTGAACGAGTCAGTAGAACCAGAGATAACACGAGCACCTGTGGACTGCAGGTTATAGGTATTTTTGAGGTCGAGAAGACCCTGCAGACGCTGCGTGGACTGATTTGTCTCTTCTAGCTCTGCATTTCTTGAACGCAACTGCTCATTTTCTGCCTTGAGGTCAGAAAGCGTTTGCTGGTCTGCTGTTAAGTTACTAAAAATGTTACCAATGCCCTGGAAAGGCATGGCAATAGCAGAACCCGCCATTCTAAAAGGCATGGTAATAGTAGAGAACCCACCTCGAACCATCTCGAGCGGTCCTTCTGTACCCATACGAGCGCTGACCGTCAATAACACAATTGAAAGCAGCGAAAGAATAATAAAACTACGGCCACCCGTATGCTTTATTATTGTTAGATCCAAGGCCTGTTGAAGCACCCTGGATCTGATGAGACAATGGCATATTTATTGGCCTGCACTCTGAACAAATCCACCGGACAATGCGTTAGCCTCAAGAACCTTTGCACAACCGGTAACAACATTTTTCTAATGCGGTTGGGCTTACGTTAACAGGGAACGCCAGTCTCTTCACGAAGTCTTTGATCAAGACCGCGAAGCATGCCGCCGCCACCGGTAAGCAAAATACCGTAGTACATAAGATCAGAGGCAAGATCTGGTGGAGTCACATCAAGCGCATCTTTGACAGCCTTGGTGACCTCGTCAAGAGGACGATCAAGGGCACGACGAATCTCTTCTGACTCGATACGAACAGTCTTTGGAAGACCGCTCATGACGTCACGACCGTTTACCTCAACGTCAAGCTCTTCTGCAAGAGGAGCTGCTGAGCCAACCTTAATCTTGATGTCTTCTGCGGTACGCTCACCAATAGAGAGGTTGTAGGCATCACGAACATGCTCAAGAATAGTTTGATCAAACTCGTCACCTGCAGTTCTGATGGACTGCGAGACAACAATACCGCCCATGGAGATAACAGCAACCTCGGTAGTACCGCCACCAATGTCTACAACCATAGAACCTGTAGGATCCTCAATTGGAAGGTCTGCACCAATAGCTGCAGCCATAGGCTCTTCAATCAAGAATGCCTGGCGAGCGCCTGCCTGAATAGTTGCTTCAAAAACAGCGCGTTTCTCGACAGATGTAACGCCAGAAGGAACGCAAACAACTACGCGTGGACGTGGTGACCAAGGATATTTGCGCTCACGGGCCTTCTCGATGAAGTAACGAAGCATAACCTCAGTAACGTCAAAGTCTGCAATGACGCCGTCTTTAAGAGGGCGCTCAGCAATGATGGAGCCAGGGGTACGGCCAATCATACGCTTTGCATCAGCGCCAACGGCCAGAACGCGGCTCTCGCTTTTATCGATTGCAACAACCGATGGCTCATTGATGACAATACCCTGACCACGAACTGCAACAAGGGTGTTTGCAGTTCCCAAATCGATGGCTAGGTCTCCGCCATATTCTCCGAAGAGCGAATCGAAGATAGACATGATATCCAATCAAACGTGCTACGCGTGTGCGTAATTATCCTGCAGAAAGAACGGTTAAAACAGTTTAGTACTAGTTACCAGACTTTGAAGAGCTGGAGGAACTATTAGAGGAATTTGAGGAGTTAGATCCATTAGTTCCAGAGGTAGTTCCCGAATTAGAGCCGTTAGTACCAGAAGTTGTGCCGGAGTTCTGGTTATTCTGGCTTACGTACGAAGTGGTAACGCTTGCAACCTTCCAGCCAATACCATCACGGACAAGCTCAATGGTGTAGTCAACGTTGCCGCCATTAGAAAGACTGACAGAAGCATTAACTGTAGAGTGAGTCATGCTCTGGTCAACACCGTTGATGGTAACAGCAGAACTTGTTGGCAGGCTGTTGGAAATCTGCTGAAGAGTTGTGCTAGAGACAGAGCTAGAGACATAGCGACCAATATCGGTGCCCTGTGCCTTAGCGTTGAAAATATCCTGAACAACAGACTGCTGGGTTGGCCATCCATAGCCACGATAGTAAGCATAACCAGCGCCACCAACAGCCAAGATAAGCAAAATAAGAATAGTGATAAAGACCTTAAGGCCGGTATGGCGATGCTTACGCCTAATCTTCTTGTCCTTCTTATCCTGCTCAATAATCTCCTGCTCAGTAATCTGGAAGAATCCAGTGTCTTCTGCAGAAGGGATGAGCTCGCCGGACATACCTGTAGGATCCAGTGGATCATAGGCACCATAGCCAGCTGCCTGAAGGAAGGCATCAGTCTCAGATGGCTTGCCAGAAGTCATTGCAGTAATAGCCCTGCGAGCTGCGTCAAAAGCAGACTGCTGCTGATTAGACAGAACAAAGCTGCCGTCTGCAGTAGCGTGGGTAAAAGCGTCAACTGCCTCAGACATACGATTAGCTGCAACGTATGCAAGACCAAGATCTGCATAAATCTTATTGGAATTATCCAGAGGATTAGCAAAATCAAGAGCAGTACGATATGCCTCAACTGCATCAACAGGTCTGTTCAGACCCATAAAGCATGCGCCTAGGCTGCAAAGTGCTGATGAAGGATTAGGGTTCTTCTCGTCAACTGCAGCGTTTCTGTAAGCAATGCCGGCGTTGCGAATATCACCGATTTTCTCGTATGCAGAACCAAGAGCAAGCTGTGCCTTATAAGGAGTTGCGTAAGAGGCGTCCTGGACAGCGTTAGTAAGGGCAGCAATAGCCTCCTGTACCCTACCAGCAGCCAGAAGTGCGCGACCCTGATTAGTAGAGAGAGCGCCAACCTTGCCGTAGGAAGCGTCAGCAAGAGCGGACTTGTAAGCAGAAGCTGCGGAATCAAACTGTCCAAGCTTCATATAAGCGTTTCCAAGAAGGTGGTCAATCTGACCGTTTACCTCGCCTGGCTCTTTAGCCACATCAAACTGACTGATAGCTACAAACCAGTCGCCCTGATCATATGCAGATTTACCTAACTCAAATGCCTGTTGATTCACAATATCCTCCAAGAGTCTGTGCGACTTGGCTTTAAGCGTTTTCAATTCTAATGGAATTGACGATATCGCCAACCTTTAACTGGGAAATGACATCCATTCCCTCGATAGTTGTGCCAAATACGGTGTATCCAGAATCCAAGCCATGCTGTGGACCAAGACAGAAATAGAACTGAGAACCTGCGGAGTTTGGATCTTGAGAACGAGCCATAGCAAGGGCACCGTCAACGTGGGAGTTGTTAGGATTTGTGGTGAACTCCTCTTTGATGCGATAACCAGGACCACCGGTACCAGGAATTCCGTCAGGACCAGGGTTGCCAAACACAACATCCTCAACACTCATCTCGCGAGTGTTTGGGTCTCCACCTTGAACTACAAAGCCAGGAACAAGACGGTGGAACTTGGTATCGTCATAGAAGCCAGACTCTGCAAGCTCGCAGAAGTTTGCCACATGAATAGGTGCGCCCTTACCGTCAAGCTGAACCTTAATGATTCCCTTGTTGGTATCAAAGACGGCAACCTCAGTACCAGTAACCTGGCGCTCTGGTGTATACAATGGATCAAGTCCAAACATAATTCCTCCAAGCTTCTTTACATCTAAGAGAAGAAAAAACGCGAGAAACCCTTAGTAATAAAGAACTTCTTTTCTAACCTAATTATTTTACCAGTATGATGAGATTTTTGAAATTAAAGCAGCTGAACGGTAGAGATTTACTGCTTTTGTGGCTTCCAATTCACGTAATTTTCATCAAAAAGTTTCTGGTATGAGCTGGAGCCGCTGGAGTCTCTGATGTTATCAACTGGCGCCAAGATATTGTCTTTGTCCTGAGAAGGATTGTTAGAAGCAACTGAGCGCTTCCATCCCTCACTCAAAGCATCGGAGCGATTACGAAGCCAGTTACCCAGTTTGGTGAGATTTTCAATAGTCTGACGATAGTTTCCATTGGAGTCATCAAGACTAGAAAGGTCAGAGATAACATTACTAATATCCAGCGAAATCTGCTCTGCTTCCTGTTGAGCATCAGCACGCTCCTGATCAGAGCCAGTAATGGCAAGCTGATCAAAGGTTTTCTCGTTATCATCAAGGCGCTTTGAGAGGTCTCCAAGCTTCTGATAATCACTATCAAGTGCGTCAAAAACAGCATCCGAACTTGTATTTTGCTGAGTTGCACTGGTATCTTGACCCGTGAGGTGCGTAACAGGAGTGGTGGTAGGAGTAGATGAGACTGGCGCGTCAACCTTTGCGCGATTGTCGGTTGCCTGAGGGTCCCACGGGTGCGTGATGACAAAGATTGCAGCTACTACCAGCGAGGTAACAAGAAGTGCTGAAAGCAGAATAACGCGCGTACGCGGGATTCCTTCAGCTTCAGGGAGGTTCTCTTTTGAAGGCTCGGAAGGGATTGCAGACTCAAAGCGAGGAGCTGGCCTGCGACTTACCGAGGCAAACGCGCTGGTAGTGTCTGGGTCAGCGTTGTCGGCTGGCATATCTTGCAAAACAGTGGGATCTGCTGCGACAGAAGAGGATGCATCATACTCTGCGTCTACGAGCGGATCGGTCTTCTCGCCAGATGCTGGAGCGGCGTCAATCTCTGGAAGCTTGATGTTGCGTGTGGGCCTGATAGCTCGAGCTGGACGAGCAGCAGGCACTGCCTGTGGTAAAGGAAGGCCACACTTTGGGCAGCTTTCTGCGCCGGCAGCCACCAGGGCGCCACAATGAGGGCACCAATGAGCTTGAGTAACAGGAATCCTTTGGGTCAAACTTAGATCAATCTGACAATGAGGGCAGGTTAAAGCCCCTTCATCGACCTCAGATCCACAGTTTGGACAACGCATACACCCTCCACAACTCTTTGCTTGTGCTTCAGTTTAATCGTTTATATCAGCAGAAGAGCTATAAGTTGACTTTCCTCCCATTAATCTCACAACCAGGTCAAAGAATCGATCCTTTGTATAGTTGTGAATGTAACGCTCGGAAATTCTGTTGAAGATAATAACGGAAATCACCAAACAAATTGACAAGTACGGCAAGATGCGTGGGGTGAGAGGTGCAATACGGAAGAAGTCCTGCGCCACCGTGCATCCGCCAACAACAATGGCAATGCATACAACAAGAAGTGCAATGCGGAGCTTGGTGAGCGGCAAAGAGATCCTTCTGAGCAGCGCAAAACCAACTGTTGCGGTGGTGATAAGCGCCATCGTAGACACCTGAGACAGGTTCAACTTAAACAGATGACCTGCAGTCATAAGGAGCGCAAGCGTGATAGTAACCGCAATAGAAGCTGGAAGCGACTTGCGCAAAATGTTGACCAAGAAGTTGCCTTTTACGCGGTCGTGATTTGGCTCAAGTGCCAGCACAAACGATGGTAGGCCAACGGTTGCAAATGAAAGCAGTGACATCTGAACAGGAATAAAGGGATATGGTGGCGCAATAATGCAATAGAGCGCTAAAAGCGCTGCAGTATAAACCGTCTTTACAAGAATGAGTGCAGCAGATCGCTGAAGGTTATTGATAGAGCGCCTACCTTCGGCAACAACTTCTGGCATGTGCGCAAAATCGTTGTCTGCCAGAACAATCTCTGCAACATTTCTAGCTGCAGCAGAACCAGAAGCAACAGAAATAGAACAGTCCGATTGCCTCAGTGCCAAGATATCATTGACGCCGTCGCCGGTCATGGCAACCGTGTGGCCATGATTCTGGAGTGCAATAACAAGCTCGCGCTTCTGTTCTGGCGTAACGCGACCAAATACGTGGTACTTCTCGACAGCTGCAGCAATATCTGCCTCTGTGTGTAGCGTAGTTGCATCTACCCAGCCGTCGGCGTGAGGGACGCCCGCTCGCTCAGCAATAGCGGAGACGGTACGAGGATCATCGCCCGAAATAACGCGCAGGTCGACACCTTGCTCAAGGAAGTATGCAATGGTTTGTGGGGCGGTCTCTCTAATCTGATCCCTAAGCACTACGTAACCTAGGAGCTGAGGAGTTCCCTGGAAAGCATCATTCTGGTCAAATCCATCAACGCTGCAGGCAACCAGCACGCGTTCAATGGACGCAAATGCATCGGACGATGCGATAACGTCTGCTGCCTCGGGACCAAGCACAAACTGAGCAGCACCGATAACAAATGCCTGTCCGTCCTCAGTGACGCAGCCAGAGTACTTTCTCTTTGAAGAAAACGCCACAACGCGAGAAGGACGTTTGCTTTGAATCCCCTGCTTAGATGCGTACGCAAGGATTGCCGTAGCCGTATCGTTAGCGTCATCTTTGTTTGCGCCGACAACGTTTACAGCCGCTTGCAGAGCGCCTGCGGCCCTCAGTAATTGGTGTAAACGAAGCATCCAAAACACGAGCAACTTCCATGTTTCCCGTGGTGATAGTGCCCGTCTTGTCCAAACAAAGGGTATCTACGCGTGCCAGCGTTTCAATGCAGTATTGCTGTTGAACCAAAACATTTTTTTCTGGCCAAGCCTAATGGTTGCAATAGCAAGAACCGAGCTGGTGAGAAGAACAAGTCCTTGAGGAATCATGCCAATAACGGCAGCAATCATCGAAAGAAGCGCTTCATTTAAATCGGCGTTACCAATGAAATAGGTACGAACAAAAAGACCAATACCCAGCGGAATCAATGCAATGGAACCTGCGCGAATAATCGACTTAATGGTGGTAAGAATCTCTGAGTTGATCTCTTTTACAAACTTAGCTTCTGCGTTAATACGCGCAGCATAGCCTTCCTGACCTACACGGCATACCCTACCAACAAGACTGCCCCTCTCGACAAAAACTACCAGAGAGAAGCTCATCTCCCGTGGTCTTTTTGCACGGGCTCTGCCTCACCAGTTAGAAGGCTTTCATCAACGCTTACGTGCTCTGACACAAGAATACTGTCAGCAGGAATTTGATCGCCCTGTCTTCAAGCGCACAAGATCATCGATGACAAGCTCGTCTGGTTTGATAAAGGTATCTTTTCCGTCACGAATTACACAAACACTCTGAGCTGTCATAAGAGACAGGCGGTCAACCATGCGTTTTGCACGAATCTCTTGCACAATACCAATGACCAAGTTTGCAAGAACTACGCTCATGAACAGTGCATTTCTGTACTGTCCCGTTACAACAACAAGCAGCGCCATCAAAACATTAACTATGTTAAAGAGCGTAAAGCTGTGCTCTGCAATAATCTGAGCAATAGATTTGGTTTTGACGTCTGTATTAGTATTGACTTTACCTGCAGATACTCTTTCTGCAACTTCTTTTGACGTCAGACCTTCATACGTTTCTTCAAAACGTTTGCTACTCTTGCCTGCAGTATCTTGCAATGACATATAAACAATCTCCAGTCAGTGATGGCCGGTTTTTTGCACGTGGTGACCCCGGTGGGTTTCGAACCCACGACCTTTTGCTCCGGAGGCAAACGCTCTAATCCACTGAGCTACGGAGTCATGGTGCATAAGTATACCCCAGCCTACTTACTGCCTTTTGTAACGGTTTGCGTAATTTTCTTCTGGTATTTTCCCATGCTAAAATGAATTCAACCAGCAAATGAGGAGTTCATGAATACTATTTCTGTTGACCTAACATCCGACTCATATCAAATTCATGTAGGGCATCACCTGCTTACGCAGGCCGGTAAGCTCATTCATTCCTGCACCTCAGGGTCAAAGATTCTTGTAGTCACTCATCCAGATTTGAACAAGCTCTTTGGCGCAGAACTTCTCGCCTCGTTAGAGTCAGCTGGCTACTCTGTTACAACCGCCACAGTGTCCACAGGTGAGCACGCAAAATCATTTGAGTCGTATCAAAAGCTGGTAAGCGTCCTTGCAGAAAACCGTTTTACGCGAGAAGACATTGTTGTGGCATTTGGCGGAGGTGTTATTGGTGATCTTGCGGGATTTGTTGCAGCTACCTACATGCGAGGTTGTGCGCTCGTACACATCCCCACCTCTCTTTTAGCGATGATTGACTCCTCAATTGGTGGAAAAACTGCTATTGACCTACCTTTTGGGAAAAATCTGGTTGGAGCCTTCTATAACCCCAAGGGCCGTTATTGTTGACCTTGAGCTGCTGAACTCTATTCCGACTCCCCTCTTGCAAGATAGCTGCGGAGAGCTTATTAAATACGGCGTTCTTTTCTGGACATGAGCTCTTTCAATAAAAATCTCTTTGGCGAGAAACCCTGTGCAGGTCATCGACGTGACGCATAGACAAGAGCTCATTCAAGAGTGCATTGAAATAAAGAAGACAATCGTTGAAGCAGACTTCAAAGAAGCAGGGTCTAGAAAATTGCTCAATCTGGGCCATACACTTGGCCATGCTATTGAGACGCTCAGCAACTTTGAACTTGGACACGGCTCCTGTGTGGCTGCTGGAACTTCCCTGTTGGCAAAAGCCTGTTCCAAGCTTGGTCTTTGTTCTGTTGAAGACGCAGAGAACATCGCCGCGCTCACTCAAGCTTATAACCTTCCTACCAGCACTTCATTTACTGTGGAAGAACTTACAGCGCAGCACTTCATGACAAGAAAAGCCACGCAAATTCAATTGATATGGCGCTTATCTATGGCATTGGTGATGTGCGTATTGAGCGCAAATCATTTGCAGAACTTAAACAGCTGATTGAGCTAGCAAAAGAAGACTAACGTCCTAGACGCTCCAGCTCTTCTGCAAGCTTACGTACTGACTCGTTTAAGGCAGTCTTGTCTTCAGCTAGGATATCGTTTTTGTTGAAGATGCCGTTAGCAGTTCCTACATAAGCATATCCACCTGCAAATACGTCAGCAATATTGTCTGTTGCAACGCCACCAACTGCCATAAGAGGCAAGTTTCCTAAAGGCTCACATACCTTTTTGGCGTATCCATAACTAACCTCATTTGCGGGGAATACTTTGACAATATCTGCACCAAGAGCAAATGCATGAGCAATCTCTGTTGGCGTAAACGCTCCCGGAACACTCAAAATCTCATGCTCTTTACAGTAATCAAACATCTCTTCAGAAAGCAGCGTTGGTGCTAAAACAAACGTTGCGCCAGCTTTATGAGCTGTCCGCAGATTTTCAAGAGTAAGTACGGTACCAGCACCAATATTGATATCAGAACCATATTCACTGGACAGCTTCTGAATTAACGAGGCAGCTTCTGGAGTGTTCATGGTTACTTCAACGTTATGTACAGGAGAATCAACAAGAACCTCAACTACAGCTTTAACCTGATTGTACGTATAGCCACGTAAAACCTGAGTTACGGCGCTAAAAGGCTTATTCACTTGCTTCCTCCTTTAATCTTCAAACAATTTTAACCATATCCTTCTCCGACACTCAACTGCGGTATTCTTACATCAAGCAATTAGTTACGGAGCGTGTGAAAAATGGATGTTTCAATAACTCCTCATGATTTGTTTGGAACGGTAGAAGCCATCCCGTCAAAATCATGCGCTCATCGCGCGCTCATCTGCGCTTCATTTGCAAACGGCACTACTAACATTACCTGTCCTTACATCTCAGAGGACATTCAAGTAACTGTTGATTGCCTTAAAGCTTTAGGCACCACTATCGCTAGAACTAAACAGGGATTTAGAGTTGTCCCTGCAAAAGAGCAAAATCGCCCTCAAAACGTGCAACTTAACTGCAAAGAATCTGGCACCACGCTCAGGTTTTACTCCCCCTTCTGGGGGTGCTAAACGTAAACGCCACAATTTCTGCAGAAGGAAGACTCTTTTCTCGACCCCTAGAGCCTCTTGTCTCAGAACTCTCTGCCCATGGTATGTCTTTTAGCTGGCAAGACGAGAAGACCCTTGAGGTTTCGGGCAAACTTATTGGCGGTTTATTTGAGCTACCAGGAGATATCTCATCCCAATTTATTTCTGGACTTTTGCTGTCATTACCTTTGTTAAATGAATCTTCAACGATACAAATTACAGGGTCCATCCAGTCAAAAGACTATCTGGCTATCACAGAGCACGTATTGAAAGACTTTGGCGTTACTACTGTATTTGATGCAAAGAATGCCACCTACATCATTGAGCCTCAACACTACGTTTGTCCAGGCGTTTATTCAATCGAAGGAGATTGGTCAAACGCTGCACCATGGCTTGCTGCAGGTGCAATTGGGCAAGGCGTAGAGGTCACAGGGCTCTCCATGCAAAGTGTCCAGGGAGACAGAGCTATCTTGGCCGTGTTATCGCTTGTGGGCGCACGTGTTTCTCGCCAGCAAAAAGGTGCAGCTTGTATGATAGATCACCTGCGACCGTTTACCATTTCTGTCTCCGAGGTGTGCGATCTTGCTCCGGTACTTGCTGCATTAGCTGCGTTTATCCCTGGAACAAGTAGGCTTACCAATATTCAGCGCCTTCATCTTAAAGAGTCCGACCGCGTTCAAAGTATCTGCAGCGTACTTAGGGCATTTGGTGTAACCGTTGAGCTCTCTGACGATCAAACGGAGCTTATTATCACGGGAGGAAACAGCCCGTCAGCTGCATTGTGGACTCGTGCAATGATCATCGCATGGTGATGATGGCAACTATTTTGGCTTCGTATGCAACGGGTCCTGTCATAATCACCCATGCCGAAGCAATCAATAAGTCGTATCCGTTCTTCTTTGAGCACTTCAAGCAGCTTGGTGGCGTCTGTCACAGTATGGAGTCATAAATGATGACCTCAACTTTTGGGACAACAGTAAAAGTATCTATTTTTGGCGAGTCTCATGCTCCAAAAATCGGCTGCACCATTGAAGGTTTACCTGCTGGTTTTAGCATTGACTTAGCAGCTCTCAAGACATTCCTTCAAAGAAGATCTCCATCGCATCCGTGGGATACTCCGCGTAAAGAGACTGATGATCCACTGTTTGTCTCAGGAATTTCAGCAGAAGGCATTCTAGATGGCTCCCCGCTCACGGCGGAGCTACCTAACACAAACGTTCGTCCACAAGATTACGCAGCTACAAAGCTTGTCCCACGACCAGGACATGCCGATTTTGCTGCCTGGGCAAAATGGGGAGACTCGTACAAGCAAACGGGTGGAGGACATTTTTCCGCCCGCCTAACCGCCCCTCTCTGCATTGCAGGAGGCATAGCGCTCCAGATTTTGCAAGCTCAAGGCATTACCCTTGCAGCTCACGTACTCAAAATAAAGAACATCAGCGACACTCCTCTTGAGCTCGTAGACAACTCACTTGAGGCCAACAAGCTACTTGCTTACCAAATGAATCAGCTACTTCAGGCTAACCCTCAAGAGCTTCCCTTCCTTGATGCTCAAGCTGGCGAGAAAACCCGCGCACTCCTTATGCAGCTGCGCTCAGAGAAAAATACTGTTGGCGGCATCATAGAATGTGCTGCAACGGGTGTTCCTGCAGGTATTGGGTGCCCTCATTTTCATGGGCTTGAAAATACCATCTCTGCTGCAGTCTTTGGTATTCCTGCTGTTAAAGCCATAGAATTTGGTAGCGGCATGGAAGTTGCCAATCTCCTTGGCTCTGAGAATAACGATGCATACGAAGTGCGTAACGGCACTGTTGTACCAACCACCAATCACGCCGGAGGCATCCTTGGTGGAATCTCAACGGGTGCTCCCATCTGGTTTAGATGTGCGTTAAAACCTATCTCGAGTATTGGCCTACCACAGAACTCAGTAAACCTTCAGACTATGAACCCAGAGCAGCTTGTTGTTCAGGGCAGACATGATGTAACTGCAGTTTTACGCGCTGTGCCCTGCGTTGAAAGCGCTTTTGCACTAGCTCTTCTCGACACCTTGTATTCCTGGCCCTCTGAGCAGAACGGATATCACAATGACTAGTCAGCTAGAAACGCTTCGCCAGGAAATCGATTCAATTGATGCGCAAATCTTTGACCTCTTTGAGCAAAGGATTGCGGTTGCCAAACAAATTGGCGCTTACAAAAAGGAGCAGGACCTCACTGTTCTTGATTCCTCAAGAGAAAATGCCAAAAGAGACCAGGTTAAAGCCACTGTTTCTAATGAACTTGAACCTTATGCTTTAGAGTTACTTGAGGTATTGATGAACGCCGCAAAGGCAGTTCAGGAGACAGACCATGAGCTCTAATTCTGAGCAGCAAGCCTCAAGTAACCCTACAGCTCCTCTTGCTCCTTACGGCCTTATTGGCGAGAAACTCTCTCATAGTTGGTCGGCAGAAATTCATGAAAAGTTGGGGTCATTTCCCTACCAGCTTCATGAGCTTTCTGCTTCTGAGCTGAAGGGTTTTCTCAAAGACCAACCTTGGCGGGGCTTGAACGTTACTATCCCCTACAAAAAGGATGCCTGTGCTCTTGCAGACGCTACTTCTAAGGATGCACAAGCTATAGGAGCGGCAAATACCCTAGTAAAAGATACAAATGGTTTTATAGCAGCAGACAACACCGATGTGTATGGCTTTGAGTATCTGATTAAAAGCCTCAAGGTCAACTTAAGCCAAAAGAAAGCGATTGTCTTTGGGGCCTTTGGTGGCGCTGGTCAGGCAATTTGCTATGCGCTCAAAAAAGGCGGTGCATATGTTGTGGGAGTCTCCAGGAACCCTCACGAAAGTTCTTCATATGTAGACTGCGCAATTACCTATGACCAGCTTAAACTCCACTATGACGCTAATCTTCTTGTCAATGCAACGCCAGTAGGAATGTTCCCACATGCTGGTGTTTCTCCTCTTTCAAAAGAGGAACTTTCTGCTTTTACTTCCCTCCAATGCGTGATTGATCTTATCTATAATCCGCTGCGCTCTCAGCTTCTTTTAGACGCAGAAAGTCTTGGAATACTCAATGCAAATGGTTTAAAAATGCTGGTAGCTCAAGCAGCTAGAGCAAGCTCACTCTTTTTGGGAAAAGATGTATCAGGCTCGCAGATAGAAAGCATCTCGCGTGAGCTCCATGCTTCAAAAGAAAACATCGTGCTTATCGGTATGCCGGGAGTTGGAAAGACTTCTACGGGAGAAGCCCTAGCAAAACTCCTGAATCGTCCCTGGATAGACACTGATTTTCTCATCAAGCAGAAAGCTCACTGCGAAGCGGCAACCTATCTACAAACATACGGTGAAGCAGCATTTAGGCGTCTAGAACATGAAGTAATTCAAGAGATTTCCAGCATGAGTGGTGTGGTGATCTCTTGCGGAGGCGGCGTAGTTGTCACGCCTGCAAACTACCAGCTTCTCCGTCAAAATGGAAAGCTTGTCTACCTTACGCGCCCGCTTGAAGACCTAGCTATTGTCGGCAGACCTCTTTCAGAACGTATGGGTATTCAGAATCTTGCTGCAGTACGTATTCCGCTCTATGAAGCATGGGCTGACGTAACCTTTTCTTGTCTCGGTAGTCCAGACGCAGATGCCAAGGGTCTTCTCGACACACTTTAAACATAACAGTAAGCGTTCGCAGTTATTTTTTAACCGTTCACCGGATGGTTTGTAGATTTTGAATTTTGGCACGTTAAAGCCCCTATACTTATGCTTCGTAGGTGTGTATTCATAAGACTACAAGGATGCTAGACCAAGTCAAACGGTTAAGTGTTTGATATGTGGTCATACTTGGGGAGATATCCAATGGACAGCAATGCTATTGCTCACGAGATCCTAAATGCAATAGGCGGCTCAAAGAACTTAACTCACAACGAAGTATGCATGACGCGACTTCGTCTTTCCATCAATGATATGACGCTTATAGACCATGAACAGCTGGCCACAGCCACTGGTGTTCTTGGTATTGTAGGAAAAGGCGCCAACGGACTTGAGGTTGTCTTTGGCCCCAATCTTGTGCGTCAAGTAAATGATGCCCTTAATCACATTTTGGGTGAGCCAGAAAAGACTTTTTGTTCGTTAGATGAGAAGCGAGCAGATCTTCCCGCTCAGCACAACGAAGAGGTGGATGAGCTCATCTCTTTGCTTACTCAAAAAAATACCCTTGATCAAGACGAAGAAGACTTTGACAGCCTTGCCTCTGACTTAGACGCAGACGACTTTGAAGACAACTATGAGGATGACCTCGACGCTCCTCGCCTACTCATAATCAACGGCCCAAACATCAACATGCTGGGCATTCGTGAGCCAGAGGTTTATGGAAAAGCTGACTACAGAACCCTTATAGAGACTTGTAAGGAAGAAGCCCTCTCTCAAGGTTTCTCTGATTGTGTGTGTTATCAATCAAACCATGAGGGTGATCTAGTTGATGCAATCCAGGACGCCCTGGGCAGCTACGATGGCATTATTATCAATCCTGCCGCCTATACGCACACCTCAGTTGCCCTGCTCGACGCAGCACTAGCGGTGCAAATTCCCATGATTGAGGTACATCTTACTGACATCTCTACCAGAGAAGACTTTAGGCACATTTCTTATATAAAAGACGCATGCTTTGCTACAGTTGCTGGTAAAGGAATTGACAGCTACAGAGAAGCAATCCAACTGATGGCGGCTCATCTCAAAGATGAAGCATAACCAGTTGCTTATAACCACTTGGCGAGAAACACAAACCTGCTGTAATGCTAAATTGCAGCAGGTTTTTTATGCACACGTAAGTACATCTGACTCGGTTATCACCTCATCTACGGCAACATCAAATGTTGTATGAGGAAGCATTGTCCGGCTCAAATTTTGCTGGTAAGCAAGACAAATTTCTTGCCAGGATACGTAGACAAGAATCGGTCATAAAAACCAGCGCCATAACCCAGGCGATACCCCTTTATATCAACAAGAAGCGCTGGAACAATGCAGATTGAAGCGTTCATCTGCTCTTCTGTTAAAGCCGGTAATTCTTTTGGCGGTTCAAGTAGACCAAAAGGAGCAGCAATAAGTTGATCTAAAGAAGTAATAGCTACGAACTCTAAACAATGTCCAGGTAGACAACGAGGTACCGCCACCGTTTTCCCATCGCGTAGAGCGCACTCAATAAACATCCTGGTAGAAACTTCAGATGAAACAGAAACATACGTTAAAACAGTAGTTGCTTCTACATATTCAGAGATTGCAAGAAGTTTCTGAGTAATGCGATCATCAAGCACGGACCTCTCTTGCTCAGAAAGAGCTTCTCTTGCTGCTAGATGTTCTTCTCGCAAACGTTGTTTTTCTAATGCCGCAGTATCCATAAAGCCTCCCCTCTAGCTAAGAATAACAACATTTTTGTGGACATTTGGAGAAGAAACAGACACCTGTCGCAATAAATGTGACTAATTCTCAACAATTTTTATATAGCTTTCTTTTTAGCAAATTCCTGACCTGCGCAAATGTAAACCGTTTCTAACTTGTCAAAATATTGCGTATTTGTCACTTGTCTAGCACTACATATTGAGTAAAGTTAGAGGTCGCAACTAATATTTGACGTCATTTGTCCAAAGACATACCTGCTGTCAAAATTAGTCTCAAGATTGCTATTTGTAAACTGCTGAGCGGCCATGCTCCACTCAACACGCTCAGCATGAACGCGGATATATACATTGTCCGTGTAAAAAGGAGTGTGTTATGCAGGAAACACCAGCACAGGAGGCTTGGGACGGCTTTGTCGGTGGCAACTGGCAAAGAGCTGTTGATGTCCGAGACTTCATTCAGAAGAATTACACCCCTTATGACGGTGATGATTCCTTCCTCGCTGGTCCAACTGAGGCTACTACAAAGCTTTGGGCGGATGTTATGGATCTCTTTGCACAAGAGACCGCAAACGGTGGCGTACTTGATATGGACACCAAAAAGGTTTCCACTATCACCTCCCACGAGGCTGGCTACATTGACAAACCACTTGAGCAGATTGTTGGTCTCCAGACTGACAAGCCCCTCAAGCGCGCTCTGATGGTAGACGGCGGCGTTCGTATGGCAATGGCTGCATGCAAGGCCTACGGTTATGAAGTTGACCCAGAGATTGTTGACTTCTACACCTATCGTCGCAAGACTCACAACGCTGGTGTTTTTGATGTCTACACCGAGGACATGCGCAAATGCCGTCACTCCCATATCATTACCGGTCTGCCTGACGCATATGGCCGTGGCCGCATCATCGGCGATTATCGTCGTGTTGCTCTCTATGGTGTTGACGCTCTTATCACTGATAAGACAAATCAGAAAAACGGTACCAGCTCCATCATGGACGAGAAGACCATTCGTCATCGCGAGGAGCTCTCCGAGCAGATTCGTGCTCTCAAGGAGCTTAAGCAGCTTGGCGAGATTTATGGTTTTGATTTGAGCCGTCCCGCAGAGAACTTCAAAGAGGCTGTTCAGTGGCTCTACCTGGGCTACCTTGCTGCTGTAAAAGAGCAGAATGGCGCTGCAATGTCCATTGGTCGTAACACCACCTTCCTGGACATCTATGCAGAGCGCGATCTTGCTCGTGGCACGTTTCACTGAGTCCGAGATTCAGGAGATTGTTGACCACCTGGTTATGAAGCTTCGCATGGTCAAGTTTCGCTCGTACTCCTGAGTACAACGAGCTCTTCTCCGGAGACCCTCAGTGGGTCACTGAGTCCATTAGTGGTATTGGCGTTGATGGCCGCTCTATGGTTACCAAGTCCTGCTTCCGCTGGCTTCGCACCCTTGAAAACATGGGTACCAGCCCAGAGCCCTAACCTGACTGTTCTGTGGTCTACCAAGCTTCCAGAGGGCTTTAAGCGTTACTGCGCAAAAAAATCTCTATTACCACCAGCTCCATTCAGTACGAAAAACGTACGTAACTTCC